>Ga0265797_10000171_pt1 | contig 129886 bp, 76 predicted proteins | sample P2T30metagenome_FD_192433 | JGI IMG/M metagenome (GOLD analysis project Ga0265797, IMG submission 192433) | Plant litter microbial communities from East Loma Ridge, Irvine, California - P2 T30 | ecosystem: Environmental > Terrestrial > Plant litter > Unclassified | place: USA: California...
CCATCCCATGAGGCTAGGGAGATGAATACTAACGCCATCAACAGTGTGACATAGCACAGCCAGCTTGTTCGCGCTGCACGCGACTTGGCCTAAAATGCATCGGCGGCGGACAACGACGGTTCAAATTCATACAAATTGCAGACAGAATGACTACGAAGCAGCAAAATGCGTTGCCGGAGTCTCAATCTCACGCCATCGCCAGGCTGGGAAACCCTTCGTTTTCTCTGACCAACGAAACGACTTGGCTGACCAGCTCGTTCGCCTTCAACCTAGAGGTGAAAGATCCCAGATTCGACTTGTCGTATTACGGGATCTTCCTCCCTGAAGTGCCCAAGAGACTCGGCTCCCATCCGGCTCTCGATGCGTCTGCATCAGCGCTGGTGAGCGCATACCCTTGCGTGTACAAATGCCAACCATCTCGTGAGGCGCTTTCGAAGTATGGGCGTGCGCTGCGTGTCCTGCGACTATCGCTAAACGCACCCGATAACAATAAAGTCATCGAGACCTTGTGCGCCATCTACTTTCTCCTGATCTGTCAAGTACGCGGTTCCCCGATGGCAAGCTGATCGCAATGCTGACGGCAAGACTTCGCAGATCTGGATTGCGAAACCAGGAGACCAATTCATAAGCCACGGCAAAGCTGTCTCAAACTTGCTTGACGCTGTGGCTGGAAAGTTCACTATGCAAGACATAAGTCGAGACTTCGAACACCAGGTCCTGATTTCTATGTGTATGGTTGTGGTGAGTGAATCTTTTGGTGATTTGCACAAATCTTGTGCCATGCCAACCGCATTGGCATGTATGAAATGCCAAAAGTCCTGCTGAGACAGGCAGCGTTTATACATGGTGTTATCTCAGGTTAGCGGCGTCATGAAGAGACGTCACATCAATCAAAACGAAGAGGTGTGCCCAAATCCCAAGCTAATCACCCATTTTAGATCATGGAGGGGCTATTCGATCCAAGTGTTCGGCTACATCCTTGGTATCGAACCAACATGGTGAGCACCACCGGGCCTACTAAATACCGGAGCGACAAAGACACTCTGAAGGGCGACGGGTCGGATGGCCTTTCTCAGAACAGTATGACGATCGAGACAATGGCACGGATTCCAGACTTCGTGCATGCACCTCGAACGCATCTCTCCGAGATCCAAGATTTGTACCGACGCGCATGCCTCGACGTGGAAGAGTTTACGACGCGAAAAGCCGAGATCTCCCAGCAGCTCTTCGAGGGCAAGTACGCTTCTTTTGCAAAGAGAGCCGTCGTGACCGAAAGAATCATCCCGCTCTGCCACACTGCTCACGGCATGCTTCTCACCATCACTCTCGGGTGCAATACCATTCTGGCCGCTCTCCATCCTTGGGACACCACCCTTGCCGACGACAACGCCCGTTTCTGCGACGATGTATTGTTGCTCAGTCAGCAGGTTTCGCAATACAGGCCACTGGGTGCGAGCCATCTCCCGCTGTGTCTTGTAGCTGCCTACCTAGCAGTGGCCGACCCGGTCAAGCGAGAGACTTTACACAGTTTGCTGGAAGACTATCAAGGGGATTTCACGGGTGCTTTGTGGGTTATTGTCGCGGAGGGAGCCAGGAAGACGTACATGGATGCACGTCTGAGGATTTTCCAAGAGATCGAGCATGACCTGGGAGAGGAAGTCGATCGGCCGTCAGATGTTGAAGACGTGAGCCTTTGCGGCGTCCAGTAGTCCATTGGGAAGTTGACCGGGTGTTACACTTCGGATAACAACGTCTCCGGGTTTCGGGATGGAATCAAGTTCCAGGAATGATCTGGTGGAGAAGAGAACAACAATGACAACGTGATTCTCACCAGATTACCGGATGTCAAAGCGTTACTTCGCCGATGCTCGTTTGGAAGCAAAACTTGAATGTTGATCGAGCTCGTGGAGCTATCAGTTAATGATATCTGTTCCATGTGATTGTGATGAAATACGAAGAGGGCGGATAAAGTACCTACCAACAACCTTCGTTTCACGAGCCGAGGCCGTTCTTTGATGCGAGACCCATCTGATTCCCCACCAACAAAAAGAGTGAAGTCTGTTGTTGCATGCCCTGTCAGCATACTCAATACCCCACCCAAGTAAATGCATCAACCCCACTTTTTGTTGATGTCGATTACTGAACGATGTGTTGATCTGACGCCATCTTGCTTCGCCCTTCAAACAACCCCGAACACCTAGGAGATTGTTAAGCATTCGCTGCCCATATTAGACACATACGATTCCTTACCACAACACCACTCTCCTTCAACACACACGACGCAACACAAGAGCTCAAAAAAATCATAAAGTCTACCATACATCAATCATGGCTCCAGTCCCATTCGCCGTAGTAGCAGGCGTCGGCCCTGGCACAGGCGCCTCTGTCGCCCGCCGCTTCGCCAAAGCATACCCAATTGCACTCCTAGCCCGCACACCAGAGAGCTACGAATCGCTCGTAAAGGAAATCAACAACGCAGGTGGCAAAGCCATCGGCATCAGCACCGACGTGTCGAGCGAAGAGAGCGTCAAGTCCGCTTTCGCCCAGATCAAGCAAGAGTACCAAGGAGCCAACTGCGCCGCAGCTATCTTCAATGCTAGCGGGCCCTTTGGCCGCAAGCCGCTGCTCGAATTGAGCGTGGGCGAGTTCAGCAAGAGCTGGGAGGTCAGTGCCAAAGGTGCGCTCATCTTCTCGCAAGCTGCTCTGCCGCTGCTCGTCCAGACCGTTTCTTCTTCCGACGCGAAGCACCCTCCGACCTTGATTTACACAGGCGCCACGGCGTCGGTCAAAGCCAATGCGCAGGTGGCGGCGTTCGCGAGTGGCAAGTGGGCGCTACGGGCTCTGAGCCAATCGATCGCGAGGGAGTTTGCGCCGCAGGGCGTGCACGTCGCTCATGCTATCATTGATGGGCCTATTGACATTGCCGGAAGGGATTGGTTGAAGGATATGAAAGCCGAGGCAAAGATTGCTCCCGACGACATTGCGGAGACGTACTGGAATCTGCATACGCAGAGTGTGCGGTGCTTCACTAACGAGGTTGATATCAGGGCGATGCTGGAGAAGTGGTGAGAGCAGTAGGATAAGTTCGATGGTGACCACTTGCAGCTTCTGAGTGGTCGTCTAAGGTAGTATCAAATGAGAATTTCCAAGCCAGTAAAACGTCAAGTTGTCTCGTTCACTCTCTCAGTGGCGTCCGGCGTCTTTGGATAAGTGAACTCCAGTGAAGGCCTGCTTTCGTCCAATTGGGTATCACAAGAATGACTCTGGACCAGAAACGCTGAACGCTGTCAAATCAAAACAAAAAGGTAGGGACTTCGATCGAAGCTTTCTTCTCCTTCGCTTTGCGCTTCTCTTCTTCCCCCTTCTTCTGTCTGCGCTTAACAAGATGGGCGGGTGGTTCTTCCTCAGCTGTGAACTTGGGGACTTCGAAGTCGTCGATACTAGTTGGGATCATGGTTTCATGCTGCTTGGCAACTCTGCTCGTGTGTTTAGCGTCCGTACGCTTTTCGGGTCGTTCATCTTTCGCAGGTCTTTCCATAGTATGGCTAGTCTGATCCGGTTTAGAGCGAGGACGAGTTGACTCCTTATTGGAAGCTGCGGCAAACTTTTTGAAGATGTCGGTTCCTCGTCGCGAAACAGGCGCTGCACTAGGCTGGGAGACAGGTTTCGTGCTGGACTTCGTGTGTTGCTTTGTCGCTTTCGGCGCGGGTCCATCAAGGTCATCGCTTTCGGTTTCCGAGTGTTCGTCGCTCACAGCCCCTCTGTCATCATTCGGCACCTCAGTGAAAGTCCTCCTGGGCTTCTCAGGACTCCTGAGAAACCCATTCGCGGCTCTGCTCTTCGACTTCGCTTTGCCAATGCCCTCCAGGGCCCTTCCCATTCGTTGTGGGTCATTCATCAGCGCGCCGAGAAGTGGATCTGTGAGGATTCCCCCCTCCTCTTCCACCTCAAGCGCCTTTTTGATGCTCTTCTCGCGTTCCTCTCTCTCCACAACCATTCCATTCCTCTGTGTCCGCCCATCCGTCGGCCTGTTCATGGTCCTCATGACTTTGTCTCCGCGAGCCTGCGCTCGGCGCTTCTGCTCCGCATACGCAGCGTGGTGGAGGTGCTGAGTGTAGAGCTGTGCAGTCGAGTACAGCTCGTCTTCCACCATCATCCAAGCATCGTCGGCGCCATAGCCCTCGCGCATGTACTCCACGCTCGGCGGAGCGGGAGGCGGTGAAGTGGAAGGCGACCGATCGCTATGGAGGAGACGCTGTTTGGCGCGTCGCTGTGGAGTGGACACACCAGTTGGATTTAGGTCAGGGTCGACCAGGTCTTGATCTGAGGATGGGGTTGCAGCACGTTTGCGCCTCGGTGTTGGTGCGAGCGAAGACGTAGACAGCGGATCGAAAGATTTGTCCTTAGCCGCCGTAAGCCATGGTAAGGTGCGAGGTGGCATCGTGTTGCTGATGTTGTTAAGGCGGGCAGGTGTTAGGTAGGTACATGCTAGGTGGTTCAAGAATCGAACAGCTCCAGATTGACGCGTTTTATGCGCGTATTCCTCCGACTGATTGTTTCTTTATGCGAGGTGAGACGCAACATCTCGCAGGTGTAACAAAGTCCAGGTGTCAAGTTAATGGTATCGCAAATGCATGTGAAAGGAACCTTGGAAGTGAGTGAAGATTGTCTGAAGATTGGTCCCGCATTTCGCGCTTCAGCCTGCCCGCTTCTTCCACCTTGCACCAGATTGCTCTTGTAAAGAGACAACCTTGAACTAAGGAGCTTAGAACAAGTTACAGATACTGTACCTCTTCACTTCAAGCCAATCGTTCTAATAAAATCGCCAACATGCTCGCACTCGCCCTCAAAGCTGAACTCGAAGGGTGATTATCAACCATTCCATCCTAAATGAAATGAAATGAACGACCTCACTAACGTGTTCAGTGTCACCGACCTCCAGCCTCAGGACACCGAAGAGGAGCCTTTCCACTACACCTTCAAAGTGCAATGCACATCATGCCGCGAGGTGCACCCCAACTGGGTGACAGTCAACCGTCATGTACGATCCATGTCGTCGTCGGAGACCGGATTTCCACCATGCCACAGCACACTAACGCCACCCTCTTAGGAAATGAACGAACAGCAGGGCAGCCGCGGCGAGGCCAACTTTGTGTGGAAATGCCAGAACTGCAAGGTAAGCGAACCATGACTTCAATACACTGCATCACCTTCCTACGATGCTGATCACAATCAACACACCACAGAGACAACACAGCGCAAACGTCCTCGAAGCGCCTAAATCGTACGCTCAGCAGGAGCCCGCGAAAGCCCAAAACATCCTCACCATGGACTGCCGTGGTCTGGAGTTCGTGGAATTCAAAGCCGATGTAAGTCTTGCACTCCTCTCCTACAGGCGGATCACGGATGGCACTAATGCGACTTTCCAAAAGGGCGAGTTCAAAGCCAAGGGCATCGAATCCAACACACCGTTCGCCGCCATCGATCTATCGGAAGGCGAGTGGTATGACTACGACGACAAGGCCGGCGAGGAAGTGAGTATCAAAGACATCAAGTGGGAGATCCGTCGCGCTTGAGGGTTGGTCAGGTATGATAGCTTAGGCCAGATGGTGGAGACCAAAGCCGTGATTGAAAACAAATCTACCGATGGTTCTTGTCAATTGCTCGTCGTGGTTTGATGTGGGTCCTTGCAGCTATAAGATAATGAAGCCAGCACATCGATACTGCAGTAGACTCTGCGTATGATGTCGACCGAACCAGGTACATGAATGGATGTAACACCGAAGAACACACGAGCTTCATTATCATCTTGCAAGGACTTCAGATGGGGAGTACAAAAACCTCTGAAACGCGCTTGCTAGTTGGCTGGGTAAGTGGTATGTAAAGATACCAAAAAAATGTATTACAATCCGCCTGCGGTAACCGCGCCAGGACACGTCTATTTGAGCTTCCAGTCCTTGTAGCTCCATTTCTCGTAGCGCTCCGTCTTGGGTTGCTTTTGCTGGCCCAGGCGTTTGCGGACCTCGACCTTTCCGTTCAGCAGCATGTTGCGGTAGCGGTCTGTGAGAAGGTTGCCCTGCGGCTTGAGTCTGCGCAGAGAATCCTCGAGCTCGTCCGGAAGCTGCACCTCCAGCGGTGCAGAAGGCATTTGAACCTTGCCGAATCGTCTCCTTGCGAGCTTCTCTTCGCCGTCGTCTGACTCGTCTGAGGAATGGTGTACGGCCTTTTTGGCGAGAGTCTTCTTTCCGCGATCCCTCTCCGACATCTCTAATGCGATCTCCTTGATCCGTGCTTCCTGTGCGGCCTTCTCCTTCTGCTTCTGCTCCCACTTCTCTCTTTGCTCGCGCTCCTTGCGTGCCTTTATCTTGTTTCGCTCTGGGATGGTCTTTCTCCTCTTTTGCTTCAAGCTGTAGTTTTGTGCCTCATTCTCACTCTGGATGCCCTCCCACTCGCTCTCGTAATCGGTCGCGATCTGCTCACGCTCTGCGGCCTCGACTTTCCTCGCTTCAGCCTCAAGACGCTCTTGCTTCGCTTCTTCCTCCGCTTCGGCGAGCAAACGGGCTTTCTCTGCCTTAACAGCGGCAGCACCTTCACGCTCTAACAACTCGCTCCATTCGCCGACAAGAGGGTTGTAAGACTTGCCACCTTCAGGCTTGCGAACAGCGGGAATGGGCTTTCCATTGGCAGCCAGGGAAACAGGTGCTTTGCGAAGAGATTTGGGCTCGACCTTGGGCTTCTGGTGGAGATCGTGCTCGTCGAGGAAGTCGAGTTGTGCGTGCTTGGAAGGTCCAGTTGCGGCCCAAGGGTCATGGGCGACAGGGGCCTCCATGACCGCGACACCGGTCGTTGCATCGGCGGCCTTTCTAAGCTTCTGCAGCTCATAGTTCGAAATGTAGTTCTTGTCCTTGGACTTCTTGCCGCTGCTCTCTCCAATCACGGGTCCAGCGGCCTTTCTTTTGCGCGGCTCGAGTCCAGGTACGGCGGAGCGTAGAGCGACTATCTCGTCGGCCTTGAGCTGCTTCTGACTCTTTTGCTTGCGGGCAACATTCTCATCGCCAGCAACGTCCACGGAGAAGAGGTCGTCCGCAGCCTTTTCAGAAATGATGCCGCCGCTAATCACTTCGTCTCTGGCATCGGCGAGACCTTGCTGCAGCTGGGTGACATCGACGTTCTTGCGCCACGCCTTCTTGCCTTTCCTCGAAGGCTGCTTGTGCGTCGCCGGAGCGGTGTTGGTGGGTTCCGCCATGTCTGTGTGTTGTGTGGGTGTTTGTTTGAAAGGTCGCTAGCAATAATAATTCGCGAGCATGCGAAAGTCGGGCTGGACTGAAATTATCTAGCTAGCGGGGAAGGGCCCGGGCTGTGATTGGCCTCTTTATTATGCGGCGGCGACGACCCCAGAGATCAGTCGGGGCTCAGGCCTCCTTTAACGTCGGCCGATGCGGGCTATGTGACAAGTAACTACATACTACACTACATCTACTTTACATGTAACCGTACTCACCACAGCTGCAAGGTGATTGACCGTTTCACGCCGCCCCCCAACATAAACCAACAATCATCTCACTGGAAGCATTTGCCCGAAATCAATCAATTCATCCATAACATAAGCATTGCATCGCATCAACCGCATTCGGACACTCCCAGGCATCATGGCGCAAAGCGTAGGCTCCTACACCAACCCGCTCAAGAAGTTCAAGCTGGTCTTTTTGGGCGAGCAGTCAGGTAAGACAGTCTCCGTCATAGTCGTCTAGAGTCTTCCCGAACAGTTAGCTGATCAAACAAATGAATTGCAACAGTCGGCAAAACATCCCTCATCACGCGCTTCATGTACGACTCCTTCGACAGCACCTACCAAGCGACAATCGGCATCGACTTCCTCAGCAAGACCATGTACCTCGAAGACCGCACCGTGCGCCTCCAATTGTGGGACACGGCCGGCCAGGAGCGCTTTCGCTCGCTGATCCCCTCATACATCCGCGACTCGAGCGTGGCGGTCGTCGTCTACGACATCACATCACAGAAGAGCTTCCAGCAAACGCGCAAGTGGGTGGACGACGTGCGTGGCGAGCGCGGCAACGACGTGATCATCGTGCTGGTGGGCAACAAGACGGACTTGAGCGAGAAGCGGGAGGTCAAGGCCGAGGATGGTGAGGCTGAGGCCAAGAGGCTGGGCTGTTTGTTTGTCGAGACGAGCGCGAAGGTGGGCCACAATGTCAAGGTGTTGTTCAAGCGGATAGCACAGGCTTTGCCAGGCATGGAGGGCGAGGGACAGCAGGCTGCAAACCAAAGTGAGTACTGCGCGGATCATGACTATGACAAGCATTGGGGACACATGGATACTGACAAGTCTCGCAGCAATCGACGTGAATGTAAACCAGCCCAAGCCTGAAAGCGAAGGTGGCTGCCAATGTTAGGGCGTTATTCATCATGAGAGACAATGGAGAGAGCCTCGACTCAAATGGACATCAATTCATGGATTGCATGGCGAGCTTGTACAAATTCAGATCAGGTCAGATCAGATCAGGTAGAGCGAGAAGGAGGGCGTGGGAATTTCATTGAAAAGGCGCTCGAGGCGCAAGCATTGAGCGGCGGTTTTGGGCGGGCCTGAGGACCAAGGGACCTGAGCACGGCGCGAGCGCGGCGTTTGACGTATTGGAAATTTAATGATCAGACACAAAGACGAATATCGGGGGAGTCCTGTTCTCTACGACAAAGCGCAAAGCTCACTCAGTGGTTGAACGGTTTGTTTCATCAATCGATGAACTGGTACTACGTGAGTGAGAGATCGATCCCTCGCGCAAGACCGCTGCTAGTTTTACCAAAGCGTAAACAAATTCTACAAAGGTCATACACGTACTACAGTATACTCTTGCTGCACATTATGCTTTATGCTAATCCAACCTGAAGCGCCTGCTCTTTGAGCGTTCTAACACAAGTTCCCCGAATCCTTAGCCCGCTGCAACAATCAATGTTGCAGCAATCCATCCAACCCAGGTATCCTTACGTTACATTCATCACTGTGGTGCCTTGATGTTCTTTGGGGGAAGAGGAGGACCGGTACCGCTCCTCGCCCTTCTCTCTCTCTCGCCAACACCCGGCTCAGGAACCTTGATGCGCAAGTCCTTTCTACCGTTGAAGCGACCGCTCGTCGAGCGCACCCATTCATTCTCGCCCTCGTTCTCCTCCCGACCGAGCCAGTATTTCTTAGTCGGGAACTGCAGCAGAGTGCGGCCGACCTTGCCCTTCCATCCCTCACCCTCTTCCCTACCCTCGCGGAACGGATTCTCAGCCATGGTAGGGTCCTCGGCGTGCGTGTAACCGGTCGAGGTTGTGAGAACGTAGGAGCGCACGACGCCGCGTGCGTATGATAGTACCACCAGGCAGAAGTATGCGCGAAGAATCCAGAGAAGTGCAATGACGGACAAGGAAGCCATGGAGCCAGACTCGAAAACAGCGGTGCCCAGAGTGACGCCCTCCTGGCTGTAGGCAGTAGCCACCTGGCCAGGCATGGCACCTTCAGCGGGAGTGGCGATGACCTCCACATTGGTGACGTTGTGCTCGGGGCTCGTGAAGCCAGCGGTGTCGTCGATTGTGCCTGCACCAGGCGCCTTAGGCGCGTTGTCCTTCACATCGTCGTTCAGGTGCTGTGCGAGGACGATGAACCAGCTTGCGCCGAACATGCCGGTGTAGATGGCGTTGATGACGGAGTCGAGGATGAGGATGAATGCCAGGCCGACAACCTTGAGCGGCTGCTCAGGCTTTCTGATGGCCGAGAAGAGCCATGAGATCAGTCCCAGGACGACGAGCGAATAGATGTAGTGGCTGAGCTGGAGGGCGTTGAGGTGGTAGCCGGTAAAGAGGGCAAGGATGCCGTAGAGGCCGGTGACCTTGTTGAAGAGGATGGTGAGGAAGATGAGTTCGGTGGCGGAGCGGAGGGAGATGAAGCCTAGAACGGACTGAGTAGGAGTGAAGTCAGTATGATATGCGCCTGGAGTGGTAGGGAATGCGACAGGCGGGCTTACCTTTGGCTTAGGAACGCGGAAGAGCGAGAGGAGGACCATGGTGGGCAGTCGCCTATGTACAGGAGAGAAGCAGCCAAATACAGTCCGGGCCCAGTATGACCGATGTGTCGGTGTTGATATCAAGTGGTCGCGTGGAGTGTTGAAGAAGGTACTATAATTGGTGCAGCCTGTGATGTGAGTGAATTGATGGGAAGGAAGAATGGGAGCCTTGGGCGCGCGCGCTTCCGGCAGCGTCGGATCTTCGGATCGGCGCCATTTTGTTAGCACTCGTGTACTTTAATCTCACTCCTGCACAACTACGAGCGAACGAGTCAGATACCGGCGCAAAAGATTGCATAAAACATTCGAGTGCCGTCTCATTGAAACATGGCCAGCAACAACAATGCATCGGCCAATGGGCTGATTGCTCGCTTCAAGTTCCAAAAGCTGCTCAATCAAGATCAAGGTGGTCGACGTGCAGTCCTACAAGGGACAATCAGTGGCGAGCCTGCACTCTTGCTCGCCGAGAGGGCAGCTTTCAGCAATGAAGAGTCCTACTTGTCGTCCTTCTCTCGCCTGATCACACATGTCAACAACCTCGGCGCCAATGACATCTACCACTGGTACATGGCCAACTGCAAACCGGATGGCACTCTCGACCAACCAACGCCTCCAGACCTCAAGATCAATCTGATCTACCCGTGCAAAGACAGCCATATTCGGAAGTACTCATTTCAGCAATCTCGCGTAGTGCTCGAGACACCCGCGATATATGCGCTGCATGTCCGGCCTTACATGCAGCAATACCGCGAGGAAGGAAAGCTGAACTGGGTCTTCAACATTCTGGAAGGCAGGAAGGAACAGGAGAACGTGCTGTATCGGTCAAAAGAACCCGAGACCAAAGACGACTTTCTTCTGCTGCCGGATCTCAATTGGGATCGCAAGACGATTGGTAGCCTGCATCTGCTGGCCCTGGTAGAGAGACGAGACATCTGGAGTGTGCGCGACCTCAAGAAGAAAGATGTGACCTGGCTTCGACACCTTCGCAGCACTCTTACAAAAGCGGTAGAGACCCTATATGAGGGTGTCGAGAACGACATGCTGAAATTTTACGTCCACTGTACGTGCATGATCGAGAAATACTTACTACTGCATATCCTTTATTTAGCTCTGACAATTTTTCCTAGACCAACCCACGTACTATCATTTCCACATTCACGTCGTTCACGTCAACCTCGATCCCACTGCAACGCAGGCCGTTGGAAAAGCTCTCGCCTTGGACAACGTCATCTCGCAATTGGAGACCATGGCCGGTTGCGACGATGCAGGTATGGCCGATGTTGAGCTCTCATACACTGTCGGCGAGGCCAGTGAGCTATGGACTCGGATCTTTCAGCCACTCAAAGAGGGCAATGTACCTGAAGCGTCAAGCTGAGTACAGTGTCACCACTTGATATTCATAGAATCCAATCCTTAGAGTTAGAGTTGGTGTCAGACCGCATTCCAAGCTCTATACCAATGCATGTTCTTTCAACCAAAGGCGATATGTCGGGCAATCTCACAACGTCTATGGCGACATACTACTGACTTGGTGAGCAAAGGCCGCAGAAGATGGAAGCCAAGGCGTCCACAGTTGACATCGAAGTCGCAAGGATGTGGATCAGGCTCGAACATGATTTTCTCTGAGCTTTGGATGGACTACTGAGACGACCCACTCTCTAGGCTTGTCAACTCTTGTTGCTGTGCTGCCGCGGGCGATGTGTCCAGAAGCGCATGACCCTCATCAAAAACATACAGGGAATGTCCCGTTGGAATCGCGTGGAGCTGCTGGATAGAGAGTATGTACCTGTACGACCAAGGGACATACATCACACCAAATCATCTATACGACCGCTTGCTCTCGCCACATGAAAGCCATCAGGTGGCCTGGACCTGTAGGCGAAGTGCTAATAGCTCAAGGTACGACGTACATACAGTAGCTATCAGCCTAAGGTAAGTGGCCAGTAGCTACACACAGCAGTAGCACGGTACAACAAGTCTAGTGCACTTGAGAAGCCGATATGAAGTCAATCGTGCTACTATAAGTAACTCCGGTAACACGAGATGGCTTGTCGATGTGGTCGAATGGCTTGAGCACGTTCAGATGGATGGAGGTGGCCCGGATAAGAGGCCAAATGATGTCGATGTGTCCGTTGCGGCCGACCACCGAAGCGTCTTAAACGCCTATACTGACAGGGAAGGTTAGTTCAGTGCTAAGTCTTGCGTGCCTTGGACGTCACCCACCAGCAACTTGCAAGGTTGTATCGCGTGGAGGCAAATTTGAGGTAAGGCAAGGCAGTCTATGCTAGCTCGAGCCATCAGTCATCAGGTTAAATTTAGAAAGAAACCCCGGAAATCCGTATGTTTGCGCCGCACTACGCTCGGGGGCGGACCGTGTAGTTTTCTGCCTTACTTGAAAGAGCTAACTACCGTAACCACGGTCGTATCGACCAAGCCGAATACCACCTTAGTGGATGCCTAATAGACAGCTCGCAAGGGACCGTGTAACGCCAATGCAGGAATGGCCGCCATCTTGAAGACGGTCAGTCAGCACCACCTGACCCGATACGAGCCACTACCACCACCGATGGCTGCGACCAAGGGACCTTGGAGCTCGCGCTCTACAGCTAAAAGTACACCAGCTAGCATCACGGCTACTAACTATAGTCTTTGGCTTTCTTCCCACGGCCCACCATCTATTCGGAGCCCCGTGAACATCTTCTCCAGGAAGTCTACTGACCGGATGCATGCTGCCGAACACGACCGCACGAGCACAAGCAAGGACAAACAACGACATCACTCTTGCCGTCGTTTGAAGGTAAGGTGTGCATTGGAAGGGTATATAAACATCTCAAGGCCGTCCGTCTAGTCACTATTCTCCATCATCATCCAACAACTCCTCATCTACACAACAGCTAGCCTACCAAACAACAGCTTCCAACACATCACCTTCTACCAAACAATCACTCAACCCACCTCAACAACAACCAACCAAACCACATCACCGCCAACATGCACTTCACCACTATTATGCTCTCCGGCCTTGGCCTCGCCGCCTCTGCCTCTGCCGCCCAGATCTTCGTCGACAACAAGTGCAACTTCCCTCTCTACCTCCAGTCCAAGCAGGGCGACAGTTCCAGCGGGGTCATCACCCTTAAGCCCAACCAGAACAACGCCTTCAGCGCTACTATCCCGGGCCCGAACGTGAAGCAGTCCTCGCTCACCGTCTCCCGCCAGCCCGATCTCAGCAGCCCTCTCCAGGCCGTCTACAACCAGGCCTCCAACCCCGACCGTACATACTACGACCTGTCCACCGTTTTCGGTGACCCCCTCAAGGGCCAGGGCTTCGAGCTCCTCGCCGGCTCTGCCAGTAACGGCTACAGCGTCTCCTGCCCGCCGCGCACCACTGGCGACTGCCCCAACACCTACTCGCCTAGCAACCCGAGTGGCAAAAACGCCGTCTTCAACCAGGGCACCAACGCCAACCTGATCCTGCAGCTTTGCAGCTCCAACGGTAACTCTTCTTAAACGGAGATCTGGGATTGATAGACAGACGATGACGAGAAGAACGTTGAAGACACCTACCCAGACGGCCAGACGCATTGCATGATCACACGAGTCACCTACCTACCGTAGATACAACTTAATCTATAATACATTCCTTACGACACCTATGCTGATTTCCCAACTCTATCTTTCACTTTGAAGCTGCTTGTGGTACCGACCTGGAGGTTTGAAGCTAATATCAACCTTTTGAATGAGAATTCGTAGTGATCTACCAAGTCCAATGTCACTTCAACTTCTTGCCATTATCTCGTTACACGCCAGCATGAGCTTAAGTCTGCGATGTACGAGGCGGGTTCCAAAACTCCTTCATCTCAAACTCAACCCTCTTCTCCGGCGAACGTGGGGTGCAGAAAGTGGACACCAAGACCGCAATACACGCATATGTCATCGGGAATACCGCCAGCCATGAGAAAACCAACCCAACTTTCGACGCGCGGGCATTCACCATGTGGTAAATAAGAGACCACATGACGAGACCCTCGCAGACGAGAGCAACCGAAAGCGTAAGAACTGTTAAGAAGCAAATCAGTCTCGTCCATTGACAAAAGCGCACGCACGAGAACCGAAACAGAGGCAGGCAGGACTCACCGGTGGTCCAAAATGGAACGTTCTTCTTTTCCTCGTTCAGCTTGTCGATTTCCGCCTGATAGATGAGGGTCTTGACCTCTCGATACACGATGTAGCCGTCCTCGCGCCCGAAGATCTCAGTGTACATCAGGGGAGGGTAGCTGCGCAGTTCTTTGCCGCTTGAGATGGTCCACTTGCTGGCGATGCGCTGCGCATGGTCGACGGAAATCCCACGCTTTGCGGCCAAGAGTTGCACGAGGAAATGTCGGATTTGGTCGGGTGTTGCAGTCTCTTCGGGCAAGGTGTCTGAAGCCTGTGGCTCCGTGGCTTGGAATTGCTCGTAGGTTGGCAGGAGATGTTCCTCGTCTGAAGCGCCTTTTGATGGAGAGTTGGGGCGTGAACTACTCATACTGGGAGTGTTGATTGAGGCTCCTAGATGTGTAATGGGACGGGAGATGATTGTGATCTAGGACGGGGGGTGAATACTGTACTGGCTATGTAGTGGTAACATGTTACTGCGCCTTCCGGCAATGCGGCTGTGCGAAAGACGAGAGAGCGGCTGGGCAGAATCGTGATGACCCACCACGCTTGACGTTTGAAGGATCACTGGTGTTCCTTGGTGGTTTGAAGATCGATTACTATGTATGGATGGAGTAGTACTTGGACGATTAATCTTTGCCCATGCCTTGTTGGGAATACATGGAGTGCGAAAGGCCGGAGTTGGCATTCGTCTCACTGTCACCATCGACAAACGATCAGTCAGAAGTCATCACAACAGTTACTGTATCATACAGTAGGGCAGAGACAACACCGATCTTCAGCCATTCTAAAGCTTAAATCCGCAGCTCGGCTCGCGCGGTCCGACTTCGGCAATTGCTTTCCCCATAAACATTGAAAGTAAACAAGGTCAACAATTCGGCCGACTTTTAGACCCTTGGACTATCACCACTAACAACATACAGCAACCATGGTAGCGACACGACGAGGAGCCCGTACTGGGCCCGCAGACGAGTCACAGACGGAAGATGCGAGCTTGACGTTGCGCAAGAAACCTGTGAGGCGCGCAACAGCATCGACTATAGCAAAAACCGTTCCAGCTGTACCAAAGACGCGGGCGACGCGAGCAACAAAGGCTACGAAAGCTGTGGAAGCTATCGAGCCAGAGCAAGAAGGCGAGGAGGATGAGCTACATCGCATAGAGGAAGCACCCGCAGGGAAAAAGTCTACAACAACACGCGCGACCAGGGCAAAGAAGGCCGAAGCTGCAGCACCAGAGCTGACTCGGAAAACGAGAACCACAAAGCCAGCGCCACAGCCGAAGCGATCAACAAGGACAGCAGCGTTGAAAACGGAGGACGAGCCACAGGAGACTCAACAGGCTCCAGCACCAAGCACCAAACCGACGTTGGCTGCGAGACCAGCCCGACAAACACGCGCCAGAGCTCCTGCTGTGCAGTCACCATTATCGCCGAAGAAGATAACACAAGTCTCCAGAGTACGGGCAAGGGGCGTGAACTCCACAGAAGAGAAAGCGAAGCCGGCTACAAAGCCTCGAGCAGTGGCTGCAACACGGCAATCGCGCACAACGCGTAAGCGCGCAGTGTCTGATGAGAATGCTGATGTTGCCGACCTGGAGCCTGCAAGTGTTGAGGAGAAGGAGGATGCGATCGCGGAGATTCCTGTGCTTCCGCCCAACGCTGTTTCGCCTCACAAGACGTCGCCTCGGAAAGAAGCAGCGGATGAAGAAGTGGATCAAATGAGCTCGCGACAAACGACGCCACCAGGCACGCCAAGCGCGGATTTCGAGCAGCCTAAGGATTATTCAGAAGACGACAGAGATGCAGCGGAGCTAGAAGAGACGGAGGGAGAGACGGGAATCGCAAACAATACCGCCTCGGACGACGAGCTTTGCGGTCCAAAGACTCCCATGAGGCGGGTCCAGGAAGCCCAACTGCACTATCACAAGTCGACATCGAAGACTGCCGGGTTTGAAGACCCGGATGTGCCCTTACACACTCCTCCCAGGCGACTTGGAGCGCATGGTGCGACCCGCGCTACGCCGCAGACTCAGAAACCAATCGATCAGCCTGCGGTTTTTGATCCTGCGATCAGACCTATGACGGTTGCACGCGCCGACAATCGTCCATTCGTTTTCCGGAAGCTCCAAGATGATCTTGAGGCAACTCCAAGGATGGAGGCGCCCGAGATCACCTTGGAAGAACACAAAGAGGACATTACGGCAGACTTAGAAGAGCAGGAGAAGACTCCCATAACTTGTCAAGACCCGGGGCGTCCCTGCGCTTCGAAGAAGTCTGAATTTGAAGATGATGGCTACAGTCACGCTAAGGAAGGTGGTGTTGATATGAATGACTCTGGAATTGATCCTGACGAGACAGTCATTGTCGACGATGTTGAGGAACATGGGCACAGAGATGTCGAAATGGCAGACTCTCCTACTGTGCAGCCACCAGTCTCTTCCTGTGAAGTCGAGGACAGCATGGTGGATGTGGACTCTTCTGTCATGGAGCCACCAACCCCTGGGTATGAGTTCGATGAAGACACAATGGACATGGACCCGCCTGTAGCGTCTTACGAACTCGATTTGGACGGAAGCATCATCATACACTCACGGGATGGCGGTAGCGAAGCTGAAGAAGACAGCGAAGACGATGAAGCTGATCAGGACGGCTTTACTGAGTTCGGATTGAAGACCCCACGGCCGCAGACTATTCCATGGCAGAACATCCGCGATGACACCACAATACCGGTCGATTTCGATTTGCACTTTGCCGATGTTCGTAGTCCAGCACGCACTGGAAATGACCTTGCCTTTGGTAACACTGCGAGCTTCACGGACATGCAGCTTGACAATGCCTTTGATTTCTCCGCGTTGGAAGGCCAGATTGAAGGAGGTCAAGCGCAGGATCCGACGATGAACCTGAACGACTTCATCGACATGGGCGCACTCGCTGAGCCGACGTTGCAATCTGGTGCTTTTACTGGCGTGGGTCAGAATGAACAGCAGGACGAATCTCTCTTGGATGCCAGTGACGTTACCGATGGCACCGTTATCGTTACAAGAGACGAGTCCCCTATGTTGTCGTCCAACACGCACGCAAACGAGCATGAACAGGATTCTCACTCTCCCACGACATCGGATGCATCTCATCTCGAGATCCCCCAGGGTTCCCCCAAGCAGGATACAAGTTCAAATACGGGCACGGCAGCAGTCACCGCGACTCCGTTTCACGTTTCGGCCGATGTCTTGGAAGAGGTTGACGACGAGCTCGTACCGCATTACGCGCTGCCCACTTTATCATCAAGACGCAAGTCTCTACCGGCTATTGGGAGCCAGACTCCTGTAATGAGCTCCCGCCCTATTACATCAGATGGCCACAGTATAGCTAGGGTGACGCGTCCCTTCGACCGTCCCTTCACAGCCATGTTCAGACGCTCTTCCGTCGTGGACCCGAACAACACCGCAACACAACCCCAAAGTGGCAGCGCGCGCAGCGTGTCTTCAGTAAGGAACATGCTTGGCGTAACTACTCTAGACACGTCGTCACCTCTAGCTGCTAAGACACCTGTTGCTGTTACGCAAGAACGTTTCCCGCAACGCACTCCCAAGGATACTTACAACGAGCAATCCGAAATGCAACAGACTGCAGCGCCTTCGCGCTTCCAGACACCAGATCGTTCGCATGTCAGGAACTTTACAGGCAATAATAAGGGCGAGACCCCACAGGCAAACACCGTTGCCGTTCCATTCCGTTTCCGCACGCCAGTATCCACTCAAGCACAGCGCCCTGCTACCGTGCAGAGACTGGCATCGCAGGCACATGAAGAGACTTCCGCACCTACAGTCGTGGCTGCACCAACTGCTACACCGCAGGAGCGTTACCCGCGCCGGTCAGAAAGACAGAAGTATAATGAGCATGCAAGTACTGTTGCTGCTCCTTCTCGCTTCCATACACCCATCCAGGGTAAACCTAAGCGACCTGCTACTGCGCAAAAATTCGCATGTCAGACGCAGGAGGAGACACCTCCAAGGTTCAAGGCGCAGGTGGCATCTAAAGCCGCAACACCTCAGACGGTTACATCCGAAGCACGTTTCCCTCGGCTGCCAGCTAAACGGGCGTATGACGAGCACGTCGGTGCTGAGGCCCTGCCACTGCCGGCTACACCGCAAGCCCGCTTCCCACGTCTGCCTCCGAAGCATACCTACGATGAGCGTGCTACCACAGTGGCTGGGCCTTCGCGCTTCCATTCGCCTGCTCGTGCTAGTCCCAGACGCCCGGCCACATCGAAGAAGCCCGTCAATCTCCGCAAGGTCGCGCTGAAGTCCTCGGCCCCGGGTGGCTCACACACGCCCATCAAGACTCCACTGAAGGCGGCGGCTATGACTCCTTCCCAAGTACCCATGACACCGCACCCGGGCGCGCCGCTTCGAGGTGTACTTGCGCTCGTCGAGGTCTTCACATTGGACGGCGCTTCTGCATCTGCGCCTTTCATCTCCCTGCTTCAGCGGCTTGGAGCGAAGACGACCAAGTCGTGGAGCGAACGAGTCACGCACGTCATCTTCAAAGACGGCTCTCCGACGACACTCCAGCGCGTGCGTCTGAACAACAAGGAGATTGAAAGCACCGGCAAAGGCTTCACTGTTCACTGCGTCAACAGCCGTTGGGTCTCTGACTGCGATGCCACCGGCTCTCGGGTCGACGAAGACGACGATGCGTACGCCGTGGATGTCACAGAAGTGCCCCGTGGCGGTGGCCGCAGGCGCAAGTCCATGGAGCCGTCTGCACTCATCAACATTGGTGGCAACATTGTGCGTGATAGGAAGAGCAGCGGCCGTCAGTCGATGGGGCTCAGTTCTCTTGGCCGCTCATCGATGAAGTCCGAGTCATCGGACAAGAGGCCCGAAGACGATATGGAGTTCACAAGACCGGCTGGCTTGGCAGATTTGCGTGACGAGAACTATTTCGACGATGACGAGTCGGAGCTTGCAACGCCGGATTACTTGGCCGCGCCTGACAAGCTGTTGCAGATGACTGCGCCTGTCAACCGTGTCCGCAAGCTGGACTTCAAAAAGGATGAGGGGAGGAAGAACAGGAGATTGACTTCTTTCTGGGAGGGCGGCGAGTGATGTGAGAGCGAGAGTGAAGGCGAGAGTAAGATTGAGACTGGGAGTGGCGTTCGTTTGGAAATTATTGTGTCTATCCGGACTGGGATACCCTTCGTGCGCTCTTGTAAGATTTGTACTTACCATAACCTCTTCTAGTGAGGTTCTTCATAACGAGTCCATGTTCACATATCACTCTCAGCGGTAAACACGGATTTAACCTAAATCGGTATCCTAAGGTAGCACCTGGGAACTTACATCAACCTCAGTGGCACTATTGCACTGAAGCCCTCCAGATTTAGAGGAGATGTGCTTTATGAGACGCGATTGGCGTTTTAATCATCACTGGTACTTGCGCGTTTACTTACTCGTCTCACGCAGTCGCCGCCACCCATGCCTTCATTGCTTTCACAGCATTGGCATCATGAGCTCTTAGTAGCTCTGTCGCCTTCGCTCTTGACATATCAAGGTACTCAGCCTGGAGTTCCAAATCGTCAGCACAGCAAGTGGCAAAAGTCACGCACACAATTTTACTACATCCAACCCCAAACAACCAATTGGACGGGAACGATAGGAAGACAGGAAGACAGTGAAATCAAGCTCACCAACAGCCCAACATCCGCCGCCTCGACTTTGATCAACTTCACCGGCTCCTCGGTGCTCGCTTTCTTGAGCGTGCCCGCAGCGGCGGGTTTCTTGTTGCCATCGACACTTCCGAGCGCTTTCATGGCATCGTTCAAAGCTTTGAGGTCGACTTCTTTCTTGGGAGCTGCGGAAGACTCAGAGAGAGTCTTGTTGTCAAGTGATGATAAAGCTGCTGCTTCGGATGCTGCTGCTCCGCCCGCTGGCGCTGGTGGCGTCTCGGCTCCTTCGTGCATGGCGGATGGTTGGGGTTCGGCCATTTTGTATGGGTTGTTTGGGTTGGTATGGAATTTTCGACGAGTTTGTGGGATGACTACTTCGGTCTGTGATGCTGCCTGATCGGATTGGTTGGTCTTGAGATGTTGTTGATGTTTGATCCAAGGTCTAGGCAATCGTGAAAGTGGGTCGTGGTCAATCGTGGGGTGGAGACTCCACTCTCGCCGCTACCAAAAGCTTGTATTTTTGTTGCTGCTGGTGGGATTGACCGCCATGTTTTGATGGCCAACAATATCAAACAAATGTCCAATAGTGCGTCATAATCTAAGACAAGTATTGCAGCACAGTCTGGGCATAGCCATTCGGGCCGTATTTGACAAACACGTCGACTCACATGGAAAACGGGAAAGCCCTGGTTTGTGTCTATCAATTGTGGTGACTCAAGTCTGTGCAGCAGCCGTCCCACTTTGGATATATTTATAACTTGACCTCGCGTGCCAGGAAAAGACATCCCACTCAACGACATCTCCAGGAAACGCGCTGGCAAGTATGAACGGCACAAAGGAAACCTCTGCAGCGGCCAGCGACTACACATCAGAATGGTCTCCCTCTTCTTGGAGAGAGCGCCCGATCAAGCAAGCCGTCGAATACGAGGACCAGGAGGCCGTGAAGAAATCACGCACAAAACTCAACCGTCTTCCTCCCATAGTCACCCCGACTGAGATCTGGCGTCTTCGCCGCTCCCTCGCCGACGTAGCAGAGGGCAAGTCCTTCCTCCTCCAGGGCGGTGACTGTGCCGAGCTGTTCGACTACTGCAACGAAGATGCCATCGACTCCAAGATCAAGCTGCTGCTTCAGATGTCTCTCGTCCTTATTTGGGGCGGGAACAAGCCTGTCGTGCGCATTGCGAGGATGGCAGGCCAGTATGCAAAGCCTAGGAGCTCGCCGATGGAGACTGTTGACGGCAAGCAAGTTCCCAGTTTCAGGGGCGATATCCTGAACGGTTTCGCGCCAGATGAGAGAGATCTGGACCCCGATCGCCTGGTACAGGCCTACTTCCACTCGGCGGCCACGCACAACTACCTGCGGGCGCAGATCTCTTCTGGTATCGCAGACTTGCACAACCCACTGGACTGGAACCTTGGCCATGTCGGCGACCAGGAACTGAACGCGAAGTACACCACAATCGTTGAAAGCATCCGCGAGTCTCTGCGCTTTATGAAGACCATCGGCGCAGACACTTCGGGCCAGCTGCAAGCCGTCGACCTCTTCACCAGTCACGAGGGTCTCCTTTTGGAATACGAGGAGGCGTTGACAAGGAAGCTCAAACACCCGTCCAACCGCAATGTTGCTCCTACTCACAAACCAGCACCCACGCCCAAAGTTTCGCCTCTCACAGGCGGCGCTCTCGCCGATCTCTCCATCCAAGGTGAAGAAGATACCACAGGCCACTACAACACTTCCGCCCATTTCCTCTGGGTCGGTGACCGTACGCGCCAGCCCGACCACGCCCACATCGAGTACTTCCGTGGCATCGAGAACCCGATCGGAATCAAAGTCGGTCCATCCACATCCACCGCCGACCTTACCGAGCTGCTCGACATCGTGAACCCGCGCAAAGAAGTCGGCAAAGTGACTCTCATCACCCGCTACGGCGAGGGCAAAGTCGAAGAGCTGCTGCCGATCCACATCGCCGCCGTGCGCAAGACAGGGCACGTTGTGGTCTGGCAGTGCGACCCCATGCACGGCAACACGCGCTCGACATCTTCGGGCGTCAAGACGCGCTCGTTCGCTTCCATCCTGTCTGAGCTGAGCTCCGCTCTGAAAATCCACAAGCAGTGCGGCTCAATCTTGGGAGGCGTGCACCTGGAGCTTACTGGTGATGCCGTCACCGAGTGCACAGGGGGCAGTGTAGGATTGCAGGACGAGGATTTGGGCGAGAGGTACGAAACTTTCTGCGACCCGAGATTGAACGAGAAGCAGGCGCTCGAATTGGCTTTCTTGGTGGCTGGTAGCCAGAGGGGAGCGTAATTCATCAGACAGACATGGTTGGATGTTAATGTGCGAAAAAAAGGACATGTCGGAGACACGATTGACGATGTTGCAGGAAGCCTTAACGCTCTTTAATGCCAGTTCGTAGAAGCAGCACTACGGTTTCCGTAAATGGCAGCCCAGGTACTTACATACCCTGTGAAGTGTATTTCACCTACAATTTGCTGGTGACCGCCCCTGAGCCCGAGCCCGAGAACGGCAATCCAGCGACTTCAGTAATCATCTCCAAAGCCTCGATCACCTTCTCATCCTCATACCTCCTGCCAACCAATTGCAGCGAGATTGGCGCATCGACATATCTCTTCGGATCATCTGAGAGCGCCATACAATGTCAGTGTTGATACTTGCTTGACAAACTCCCTTCTTCCCTTTCTGTCCGGGACAAAACTTACAAAGCTCATGATTATACCTATCCTGTTCATTCCTCGGCACATACTCCCCATCCGCCAGATCCTCAGGCCCGCATCTCAGTCCCGTGGGAAACACCGCCGCAGGAAAATCGAGCAGGTTCCACTGGCTACTATACCCCCAGTACCGCGCGCAGTCCAGCGGCGGCGCACACCCAGGCCCTACCGGACACAGCACCACATCAACCATCTCGACATCATCGCCACCGAGAGGCAAAACGCTCACTCCATCGCCACTCCCAGGCCCCTGCAGCCTGGTCCCCACCGAATTCCAATGCCTCGCGTACTCCGCCCGGTACGCATCCCTTTCGCACGTCAGCTGCCAGATCTCGGCCAAACTCCGCGCTTTCGCATTCGGGTTGTCGGTTAGGATGAAATTGCTGAGGGGCCGCATTGGTTCCGACGAGGCTTGCATGGCGGCTTTCTCTTCGGCGCCGCCGTCGCAGAAGTACAGGCTGCTGATGATTTGCCAGGCCTTATCGTGAGCGTGGGCGGGGAAGGGGACGGTGATTATGTTGGGGTGGGATCGAAGTTTTGAGACGAGGGTGGAGAGGGCGCGGAGGATGGGTGGGTGCGGCTTGACGATGTTGTCGTCGGCGAGGATACCGATGCGGAGGGTTCGCTGGCTGTTGGTATTGGTGCGGAGCTTTTGAGTCGAAAGTTGTTAGTGATGCTGATACTTGACATGCAGGAATTGCGTTCCTTACCAGACTACTTTGGGTGCTGTCCTTCCACGGCATAGGGACAAGTGTCGGTTCGTAGAGCCAAGGCTTCTGGTCGATCAGCGTTTTCATGAAGATCTTGATCCCTTCCAGACTGGTGCTGAGCGGGCCTATGACAGGGACAATCTGCTCCTCGCCCTGCATCGTGGCCGCAAATCCATCCAACGGCAAACGATAGGACGTGGGCTTGAATCCGAAAAGGCCTTGGTTCGCAGCCGGCGATCTGATGGACCCGCCGATATCAGTGCCAACACCCAGACAGCTGCCCTGCATGCCAAGGAGAGCTCCTTCGCCCCCGCTACTGCCGCCGGATGTGAGATTGGTGTTGTAGGGATTGACGGTTACGCCGTAGATGTTGTTGGACGTCTCGAGGTGCATCAATGTCTGGGGCTCGGTGGTGCGGGCATGGAAGACGCAGCCGGCGTTCCACAGGAGCTTGAGGATCAGGCTGTCGTCCGGCGCGACCTTGCCAACCCAGGATACGAAGCCGGCGTTGAGGTCAAGGCCTTTCATCGCGACGTGCTCTTTGACGCTGATGGGCAGGCCGTGAAGAGGGCCTATAGGTTTGCCATGTTGGGCGTGGTACTTGTCCAGATCTGCTGCCCTTTGGAGGGCTCGTTCCGGGAGGAGCTCAGTGATGCAGTTAACCAATTTGTTTGCCAAGCCGGCGCGTTGGAGGAAGGACTGCGTAACTTCGGTGCTGGTAAGTTCTCCAGATGCAATCTGCTGGAGTAGTTTCTCGACGGGTGACTCGGTGATTTGGATGACATGGTTTGGTAGCAGCTTTGCAGGGAGAGATGTTAGATTGAGTGGTAAATCGGCTGGAGGATCCGGTACTGGAGGGTTGAGTCGAGCGATAGTTTCTTCGCGGTGAGTTTGAGCTATTGCGGCGATGTCTTGCCATGACATATCTTTTGTGATGGTTTTCATAGTTTGAGAGATTGAGGGAGATGTACTCTCCTAGCGTTGAGCAGAGGTGGTGTACGAAATACCGTAGAATGAATCGTCTGACCTTAGTTGCGAGAGCTGCATACTATCTGATTGTTATAGACCTCGACTGATTCTGCATGCGAGCGTGATATCATGGTTGTGAGGGGAAGCAAGATAGGCCGAGTAGTTTATCTCGATAGGTAGAGGTGCCTTAGCCATCTCTCAGGAGACTAATCTATCGGGACATCCTGCTGCCATTGTCGTGGTTGTCTGTCTCGGTTTATTTGTTCCCGGCGAGGTACGAATATACCTGCCTATCTGGCCCGAAGCCAAGACGGATAGATAGATGTTGTGCACGCATGCATAGGTGTTCATGTTGGCAGTGATATTTGTTAGACGGCAAAAGTAATGGAACACCAGAATACCCCAGAACGAGTTGCATGACATGTACAGTAGGTATGCAACAAATTCGGGTCGGAGGATAAGACGAAACACCAAGCTCAGAGTTTGTGGCGCGTCGATCCAGCGTTATAAGTCAACGGGCCTCGGTTTCCTCTCCTCTCCTCGCTCGGCGGGCTTTGATCCTGGTCGCTAGCACAAGAACTAGGCCTCAATGCGCACACCAGGGAGTGAAGTAGGCGAGACCAGGCGAGCGTAACAAGTCATGCCTCGTCCGCTACTCGCGCAGCACACTTGCGCTCTACTTCACCTCCATTTCTGTGCTCTTGTCTCCTGACATCGCATACTCCACTGCCCTCCAAACGTGGCAATGGCAAAACTTCCACTCCCACTGTCGATCCTCGCGCCGGCCGTTGTGTCCCTGGGCGCATACGCAAACGCCAAGTATGGCATCACGAGCGACCTCTCCTTCATCAGCCGCTTCGTCGGCGTCGCAAGGTCCATGACCAAGATCGAAAACGCCGACCGGGTCAATATCTTCTACCTGTTCGAGTCGCTAGCCAAAGACCCAAACACCGGCAACCGCACGTTCATTCTTCTGCCTCCCGACGCCGCCGATTCCCAACAGCAAACAGCATGGACTTATGCCGAGGCTTACGATACTGTGCTGCAATACGCAGCCTGGCTGAGGGAGGAATACAAAATCGAGAAGAATGAGGTTGTCGCCATGGATTTTACAAACAAGCCGCAGTTCATCTGGATGTGGTTTGCGCTTTGGAGCCTGGGTGCCATCCCCGCTTTCATCAACACAAACTTGAGGAACAAGGCCTTCGTCCACAGCGTACAGGTGTCAACAACAAGGATTCTCTTTGTAGACCCCAACATACGGGACGTCTTGAGCGATGAGAGCACCTCCGAGCTTCAGGCCAGCCATGAGGGCCGAGGCATTGAAATTGTGGTGTTGGAAGAGGCTGCCGAGCAAGCCATCAAAAGAAAGACACCATACCGAGCTCCGAATGAGGCACGGTCAGGCAAGACCATGAGGGATTCCGCGCTGCTCATCTATACGTCCGGAACTACTGGCCTCCCGAAGGCGGCCCACGTCCCATGGGACAAGACACGTGGCTCAGCGATCGCCGTTGGCAACTTGGTTCAGCTCACACCTGAAGATCGCTACTTTTCTGCCATGCCCTTGTATCACACCGCGGCCTCTATCCTTTGTGTCTGCGCTATCCTTGGTGTTGGTTGCACATACGTGATGGCTCCTAAATTCTCTCCACGAACTTTCATGCGCCAGGTCACCGAAACCGAAGCTACAGCCATGCAATACATTGGCGAGATGTGCCGCTACTTGACCGTGGCTCCCCCGACGCCTTATGATCGCTCTCACAAATTGCGTGTAGCTTTCGGCAACGGCCTCCGTCAAGACGTCTGGCAACCGTTCAAGGACCGTTTCGGACTCGACACCATCATCGAGCTTTACGGCGCGACCGAAGGTATTGGTGCAACGTTCAACATCAGCCGCAACAACTTCTCGCGTGGCGCCATTGGTCGCACTAACCTGATTTCCGGCATCATCAACGACCTCGGCCAGGCCCTGGTCAAGTTCGACCACGACGTTGATGAGCCCTGGCGGGACCCATCCACCGGCCTCTGTAAACGCAGCAAGTACAACGAGCCCGGTGAGTTCATCGCCAAGCTCGACCCCAAAGCAATCAAAGATAAGTTCCTCGGGTACCTCGGCAACCAAAAGGCAACCGACAGCAAGATCCTGCGCGACGTCTTCGCAAAGGGCGATGCATGGTACCGCACCGGAGATCTGCTACGCCAGGACAGCGAAGGGCGATTGTGGTTCGTCGACCGCATCGGTGACACCTTCCGTTGGAAGGGCGAGAACGTCTCCACCGCAGAGGTTTCAGAAGCGCTCGGCTCCCATCCGGCAGTCAAGGAAGCCAACGTGTATGGCGTCTCACTACCCGGTCATGACGGACGAGCTGGTTGCGCGGCTTTGCTGCTCAAAGACGGGCAAGTCATGGACGACGCACTGCGCAGAGACCTTGCGGTCCATGTCAAGAAGCAGTTGCCCAAATACGCGGTGCCTTTGTTCCTGCGACTCGTCAAGGGAGAGCTGGAAATCACCGGTACGGTCAAGCAGACAAAGGTGCAGTTGAGGAACGAAGGTGTAGACCCGGCGCAAGTGGGCGACGATGAGCTTCTGTGGTTGCCCAGCCAGGGATCGCAAGATGCCTACAAGCCTTTCTTCAAGCAAGATTGGGAGACGCTAGGTTCGGGACAGGCGAAATTATGAGTGTACGACTTTGGGGTGTTTCCTTTCATATGCACATGTTAGATTGTAGAGATATCAAGAAGACTAAATGTTCATTAAGAAAGGTTTGAACCGAGACCATAGAGAGTCACCTCGTACACAAGGCTAGCGCATGGATGCGTTGTTATTGTTGCCATGTCGCTTCGCTTGGGTTTGTGTCGAAGTGGAAGGTTACATTATTGCTCTTACGACCGCCTATCCTTTCCAGGAAGGTCATAGGCTCTCGCCTTACAAACCTCGGCACTACTGCTGAATACTTGATTGGAAAGGCTGGACCCTCAAATTTAAACTCTTCCAAGGAGCCAGGGTAGCAATAGCTTATCTTTTCCGCGATTATATCAACCATTACCTACGTGCATGTCTCCATCGCCTCTTCATCTCATTTCAGATACTTTGTGACAGATACGAGCGCTTACATTCTTATCGCGATACGACTGGCTGCTCCCGCAGCGGCCATCTCGGTCTCCTCACATTTAGCCTTCTTGCTGCGAGCCCGCCAGATGACGGATGTCGATCACGCGATAACACTTCAATCCATATCATGCTGCTACCTTCCCCTTTCGGCCGGCAGTCCGTGGATCTTGGTCGAACTTGGTGCAGCGCTACCATGCGGCTTAGTGTTGCTTGGTAGCAGCAAGACATGCCGCTTTTGCCTTGGGAAGCTTGGTCGCGAGCTTCGCTTAGGTAGGTATGTATGATGTGAGTGCTGCGTGCTGCCATTGATGTCCTATATAAACAACCCCCCTCTCTTCACCCACCGAGACAGTCCCTTGCTCGCTAGCGTTTGTTTCCCCATTGTATCACCACCTCAGCATCTCATACCAGTGTCATCACAAAAAAAAAAACAATGGCAGCTGTCACCCTCGCGCTCTCGCTGAGCGCTCTTGGAGCCTTGCTCGGCGCAGATGCTCTACCAACCGCATCTTCCGACAACTACCAGGTCAAGGAGCGCCACGATGTTCCTCGTGCGTGGACCGCAGCTGGTCCGGCCAACAAGAGAGAGACTATCAACCTCCAGATCGGCTTGACCCAGCGCAACGAGGGTCTCGTTGAGCGCCACCTGATTGAGGTTTCCGACCCAAGCCACGAACGCTATGGTCAACATCTCACAGCCGCCGAGGTGGCGGACATTGTTCGTCCGGAGGCTGAGAGCATCAACCAGGTACACAGCTGGTTGGCGGAGCACGGCATCGAAGACATCGATTACTCTCCTGCAAAGGACTGGATCTCGATCGTTATCCCCATTGAGAAGGCCGAAGAGCTCCTTCAGACGACCTACACCAAGTTCCAGCACCGTGACGGACACTCCATTTCGAGAGCTCCCGAGTGGTCTCTCCCCGCTCACTTGCACGAGCACATTGAGGTGGTTCAGCCGACTACTTCGTTCTTCAAGCCCAGACCCGAAGTTGAAGCATCGCGAGCCGGCCCTGTCCTAGACGCCCTCACCGCCGACGACCAGTCCTGGTGGGAGAACGTTGGCAAGCATCAGTACGGCGGCAACCACGGCAAGGGCGGAGATGTTACCGATCCCTCCTTCTGCAATGTCACTTTCACCACCCTCGATTGCCTCCGTACCCTCTACGGCACGATCGACTACAAGGCTCAGGCTGTCGACAAGAACAGCATCGGTATCAACAACTATCTCAATGAAACAAGCAGGCGTGATGATGCTGCGCAGTTCCTGAAAGCCTTCCGTCCGGAGGCCGCAAAGGCAGCCTACGAGTTCGAGTTCGAGATCATTGATGATGGGGCCAACTACCAGGGTCCCAACATCACCAAAGTCCGGGAAGATGGTGTGGACATCGAAGGCAACCTAGACGCACAGCTCGTGCTCGGTGTCAGCTGGCCCACCAAGATGAAGGCGTACAACACCGGTGGCATGCCGCCCTTCAAGGCCAGCATCAGCACCCCCACCGACACCAACGAGCCTTACTTGGCATTCCTCAACTACGCGCTCGCCCAGGACGATCTCCCGTATGTGATCAGCAGCTCCTACGGTGACGATGAGCAGACCGTTCCCTACTCGTACGCCAAGCGTGCCTGCCACGGATTCGCTCAGCTCGGTGCTCGCGGTATCTCTTACATGGTCTCATCCGGTGACAACGGTGTTGGCGCCGACGGTACTTGCTACACCAATGACGGTGCCAACAAATACCAGTTCGGTCCCTCCTTCCCCACCAGCTGCCCATGGGTCACCTCTGTCGGCGGCACTGCCAACTTCGCCCCCGAGACCGCCGTCGAGCGCTTCGCCTCTGGTGCCGGTTTCAGCAACTACTTCCCGGCCCCCGAATACCAGCAAAAGACAGTCAACAAGTACGTCAAGAGCCTGGAGGGCCAATTCGACGGCCTGTACAACAAGACCGGCCGCGCGTACCCCGACGTCGCCGCTCAGGGCAACCACGACGTTATCGTCTGGGCCGGCACCGTCAGGACCGTTGGCGGAACCTCAGCTTCGAGCCCGCACTTCGCCGCCGTCATTGCTCTGGTCAATGACGCTCTGCTCGCCAAGGGCAAGAAGCCGCTCGGCTTCCTCAACCCGTGGCTGTACAAGAAGGCCTACAAGACTTTCACCGACGTCACCATCGGTTCCAGCTATGGCTGCAACACCACCGGTTTCCCGGCTCAGAAGGGTTGGGATGCTGTCACTGGATTCGGAACTCCCGTAAGTTATACCCTATTCTCATCTTGAAACCAAGGTGCGATGATCACTGACTTACTTTCTCTTTACAGAACTTCGGCAAGCTTGTCGACGCTGCTTTCCACAAGTGAGATGCGTTTCATATTATGATGGAAAAAGTTTAGCGCTTCGTTTGCTGCAGCAGGGCTGAATTGTATATGACCCACGCTTCGCAAATGATAATGTCATTCAAATCAAACACTATCAGTGATTCGATTCACTGCTCTCCCTCGCATGCCTTCGTCGGAACGCTCGTTTCGCTCGACTGGTGCCACTAACACCATTCCCAATCATGGTCGTAAATTCGTCATATCGTTCGTCGCCGGCTTCGTAGTCCCAATTGACTTGTATCTTCCCTCGAAATTCTTCTGCAAAGAATAATTTCTCCTTCTGCAGACCCGCGCAGGTCCTGGAGTCGTTTTTCCGGCAACGCCCTTTTGCCTCAAAGCGCACAGCAAGCTGTGGTGAGTGGGAGAGAGCCGAGTAGAGCAGCACGTGATATGCGCGACAGCTGTGTCTATCGGGTCCAGTACATCGTGGTGAGGTGGTCATGGCGGAATGTGTTTAGGTACCAGTGTCGAGGGGGAGGAAACGTGCTTGCACGGCATCTTTCTCTCTGCTCCCTCAAACTGGTGGGGCTCATGTCGATGGTGTTTACGGCGAGTGTCTCCTTGAGATCACGTGTGTTCGTGTGAGTGCGTGTGTTGTTAGGGTGGCGAGATGCTTTCCATTTAGGTGAAGATGTAAAGGGCGGCGTATGCTAGGAGCATGACGGGGACGAGTGGCAGCATTGTGATTGTTTTTTGTCGCTGTGTTGTTGCGGCTGTGTTGATGTTGTACTTCGTGTGGTAGTGTCGATAGTGCTTGGTTGGAGTATTGAGTATGTCTAGTCGAAGGTCGTGATACGCTGCGTTGCAAATGTTTGGATCTCTGATGCGATGAGTCTTTTACGAGAGAAGAGAGTAGGAAGGGAAATGGAAAGTGACCTTCTGACTGCTTCATATCACTGTACATGACACACATGCATCTCGTACGATCACAAGGTCACACACAAAAGGTGGCCTGCAGCGGCGGCGGCGGCGGCGGCATAGCGCGGAAACGAAAGCGAGTGTCATGGTGCATTGTGAAGAAGCTAGTCAGGAATACATCGAGGTTCATGCGGGCATCGGATCCAGGGCAGCAGAGAATAAGCACGAGGTTCTGAGTAGAGTTTACTACCTTATACCTCGGAGGGCTCGGGAAGGCTGTGCCGGTTCTTTACAACCAGGAAGTAGCTTCACGTAACGAAGTCATCCGTTGTGCCGTTCCGGGAAGGTCTGCTAGTAGTGCTGCTATTTCTCGGTGCTCGGGCTTCTCGGTTTGCTCGGGTCGTTGCTGCTGCATGTACGGATGGGTGTGCATGCGTGCATGCGTGTAGCGTGCATGAGGTAAGGTACGATATTAAATTGAGGTGGTTTTCGTTCTCGCGAACAGGCTGGTCTACGTCCACTGGCGGTGGATGCTGTGGATACTTTAGACTCTTGATGTCGTCTCGAAAGCGTACCTTCGATGTCTCCAAGAATGTACGGCAAGTACATGTCACAATCAAGGTTACGACTTAGACTGCCAGTCCATATCGTCTCTGCACAGACAACACGCAAGGAAAGATCGAACGATACGGGCAACGTGAATGCGGGAGGCCACAAACTTCCATCGTGTCTTCGCCGAGACTTTGCCAAGCACCACCCCTCTTCGACATCATGCGATGAAGTGTATAGTCTTCCGACGGCCTGCAGCCGCTATCGATTCCATCAATAACAATCACTGATGCCGGCCGGCTAGAAGCAAAGGATTCTTAGAGCTATAAGACGTGAGGGGAAGACCTCTCCGACTCCTGCGCTGATCCAGCGGCCTTCCTTGAGAGGGGAGGATATACCATAGCATGGATGTTGGTCTCGGTGTGAGATGCTGTACACCGACCAGAATGGCCTCGAATAAGTACCTGTAGACTTCGTCTTGTAGATTCTCGAACTTGCAGTTGACAGGAATCATCAGTGATGCATTTCACCTTGCTTGCGCTCTGCCTCGTGCAGGGATCGTCGGCCATCTCCAACAAACTAGCACCGACATTCGCTGAAAATGTGTATGCCCGTCTTTGGCGGACGGCGACAACCGGTCCTCCAACTCTCGGAGATACCCACGGATGGCCGCATTACACCCAAGGAGCCTACAACAACACGCCACAAGAAGACGTCGAGCCGGGCACTTATGTGAACACACCAGCGGCAGGATGGACTTCCGGCTTCTTCGCAGACTCATTATGGCAAGCTTACCACCAAAGAGCGAGTCTGACGTCTCGCGATGCCTTCGAGAATGAGCCTTCGCTGGAGGAGTGGGAGTCCATGGCCGAAGCGTGGACAGAGCCTCTGACGACCAACATCAATCTGACCAACACGCACGACCTAGGCTTCCTGGCAAAACCATTCGAGAGTGCGATGCGGATTCAAGGAAATGATCACTACCTACCCGTGTTGCAGAACATGTCCTTGAACCTAGCCGCCCGCTACGAGCCAGGGGCGGGCATCATTCGATCCTGGGACTGCGCCAACAGTTCGACGGGATCGTGGTGCTCGCACTCCGACTCAGTGCTAGTGATCATCGATAACATGATGAATCTGGCGCTCCTCGCCCGCTCAGCCTCGACTTACACGGGCAATTCCACGCTCCTGGACATCGCGATTTCGCACGCCGACAAGACGATGAAACACCACATGCGCGAAGACGGTTCTACCTACCATGTGTGCGACTACAGCGCCACCACCGGCGGAGTCTACTTCTGCCGCACGGCGCAGGGTCTCGCGGACGATAGCACTTGGGCTCGAGGTCAAGCGTGGGGAATCTATGGATTTGCTGAGTTCTATTCTCTGACCGGCAACAAAGCCTATCTAGAGACTTCAAAGAAGATGGCGGATTGGTTCATTGAACATCTTCCGGAGGACGGTCTACCTTTCTGGGACTTCGATGCGCCGTATACCCCAGGTGTCACGCCGCGCGATAGTAGCGCTGCGACCATCGCTGCCAGTGGGTTGATTTTACTGGAAGAGCAAATCAACAAGACCGGAAGAAAGGGGCGTCGTCGTGGTCACGAGCGCTACAATTACCAGACTGCTGCACGGAGACTGCTTGCGAGCAGTGTGGAGCTTGCGTTGGCAGGAGAGATCACTTTCGCGGAGAATGCGGAACTTGGTGCGGCGACGTATATTGATACAGCGGCGAGAACGGATTGCTCAAAGGGGTTTGAAAGCATTCTGATGCATGCCACGAGCAATAATAACCCTGCAGAGGCTCGGAAGAACTTTGATAACGGTTTGAGCTATGGCGACTTCTACCTGATCGAGGCTGCGAACAGGCTGCTGGAGTGCAGCGACAGTTACTGGGGACTTTGAGGACTTTGTCGGTTAAGGGTATACTAATCAAGACATACTAAGGTCCGTCCCCCATATTATAGTCCGTTTGAAATAATCCCAGTGGAGCCGGCGCCAATTATCGGCATGGAAGTACTTGTAGGTACATGTAGTGGTCCAAGATTCAATCCTTATTCTTTGAGGAACGGGTAGTCCATAAAACAGCGGTGTTTGCCGGATCTGAGATGGTCTTCGAGCGTCGTTGTCCGAGACTCGGTCATATTTCGAGCGACATCTGTTAAGCTGTGAAGATGCACCTGAGGCGCCTCGCGCCTCACCGAAGATTCGTCGCATGAGACCCTCGGCGTCCGGGCAAGATGCACACAGGCTTTATGTCTGAGCAACTCCTTCCATCGCATCTCCATCCCCTTGACCCTCTGTCGCTCCCTCGCCAGCTTCCTCTGCATGGTCATCGCCCTCCCTACCGGCCTTTCTACGTGGCTGCTTTTTCCTCTTCCTGGTAGGGCTGCCTGGCCGTGGCATACTGATCGCATCCAGGAAGTCATCATCGTCCATGCCACTGTTCAGTTGCGGGGCCTGTTCCGCCTCGTGCAAGAACATCCTCTCATGGAATAGTTCGAAGGCCGCTTCTTCGGCTTCATCCACATACTCTAGGGGTACCCAGCTCTCTTCTTCTGCGTCTTGCAAAGCTCGTCGCATTTGTCTTTCGGGGGCGTCTTTGTCCTTGTCCTCGGTGGTCTCTTTGTAGCTCTGCTGGAGACCTCGTGCGACGGGTGCCGGCCGCGCAGGAGCGCCCTCTGATTCTTGAGTTGCCCGGGTAGTGGCAAGTCTGTTTCGGTGGGCTTCTGCGTCGATGTGGTGGAACTGAGGCCGCATCTGTACCGTGCCGTCCACTTTGCTAAGGTGCAATTGATTGCCCGAGAATGCGCCCAGGAAATACACAGGCTGCGCCATATCTTCGCCCTTGTTGTCGTGTCTGAAGATTTGTCCGCCTAGTGTCTGCTTGTGCATCACCTTGTTCTCTTCCACGGCATCCTTGAAAGCTGCGAGGTCGTTCCCGACTTGGTTTTCGAGATCCGCTCTATCCTTCAATTGATTTCTTCCGCCGGGCTTGCCTCGAGGCACACCCAAGCCCGATGCTGGTCCGTATGTTCCTGACTCGTTTTGAATTGTCTTTGCAGCCTGCACTGCGTCGCCCCATTTAAGACCTTGATACTTGTTGAAGTTGTAGTTGGTGCTGAGTTCGACGTCCAATTCCAAGTGACCAGAGTTCGGTTTGATCCGTACGTCCACGGGCTGTGCGCCGAAGCGCTGGCTGTAGGGTCGTTCTCTCGTGCGGTTCAGGTAGTGCAGAAGGTAGATTTGCTCCTGCTGGGCGGCCGTGAGATAGACGTCATACTCGGCGGTGACTGGATCGTCGTCTTCTGCTCTAGAGGCTGGGCATTGATGTTAGTGAGTGAACAAACGGCATAGTCTCGCGAGACTGAGAAGTGTGCAAACCGACTTACGCGCCATGTTGGTTGGATATGTTTTGAGAAGTGTTCAGAGGAAGGGAAAATTGCTGGCGACAACCGCAACCGAGGCGCGCGATAACGCGATAGCTAACCTTAAGCTGCGTGCATAGCACATGTCATGGATTGCTTGTGACGGGCACATTTAACTGACCGTAAACAACGCACTTGAATGCACCCTCATCTCAACATACCAACTCTCCCTTTCGCAATACCATACAGGTCGTCTTGCTCTCCACCAGGCCTCCCGAATCGTCCCACCATACGTACACACACCAGACCACTGTCCACGGTTCTCGAGCAACCATGGCCTACATCGCACCCATACATCGCCCATCGAGCGTTCGACATGCACTCAAGATCTCTTTCCTGGAACCAGGCATCGATGATCTGATCGTAGCGAAAGCGAATCGCCTCGAAATCTATTCACCCAACCCACAGCTACCCGAACAGCTCTTACTACGACACTCCAAAACCATATACGGCAAAATCACTCTCCTTCACAAAGTACGACCTGCTGTGTCCCAGACCGATCATCTCTTCGTGGGAACGGACAAATACCACTATTTCACCATCAGCTGGAATGTCGAGACCAAAGAGCTCGTCACGGAGAAGAGTTGTGTGGACGTTGCAGAAAAGGCGGCGAGGGACAATCAGACTGGAGACAGAGTTCACATCGACCCTAGCAACCGCTTCATGACGCTGGAGTGCTACGAAGGAGTAATCAACGTTTTGCCAATTGCACATGCTGGAAAAGGCAAACGGAAAGCTGCAGACAACGAGATTGGACAACTTGGTGATCCAATACCTGTCCGTGTGCCTGAACTATTTGTGAGGAGTACATGCTTCCTGCACAAGAGACAGGGTGGACCAAAGCTGCCAGACCCGGCGTTCGTATTGCTTGAGGAAGATCCGCAGCACAGACTCCGCATCAAGGTCCGGGAGCTGGAGTTCACACCTTCTCTGAGGCCTCAGGAAGAGCACGCAACTGCAGAATTGGAGAGAGGGCGAGATGTACAGGGAGAGGTGGAGCTAGGTGCAAGCCATCTCATACCTTTGCCACCGCCCATGTACGGCTTCATGGTAGTCGGCGAAACGAGCATCAGCTATGTGGAAGAGTGGGACTACAAGATCGCAAGGACAGTCCCGCTCGAGGAGGCAACTGTTTTCGTCTCGTGGTGTGCCGTGGACGACCAGCGATACGCCTTGGCAGATGATTATGGCAAGCTGTACTTGCTCTTCGTTTCGCAAAACTCGGAGGGAGAATACGCTGGCCACAAACTTGATGCTCTTGGCGAGACCTCACGAGCGTCGACGTTGGTGTACCTGGACGAAGGCCGGATATTTGTTGGCAGCAACCAGGGCGACAGCCAGATCATTCAGATTAGAGAGCAAGGACTCGACGTTCTCCAGACCTTTTCGAACATCGCGCCAATTCTCGACTTTACAGTGATGGATATGGGCAACCGGTCCTCGGATGCTCCGGTCAATGAGTTTTCCAGTGGCCAGGCCCGAATTGTCACTGGTTCTGGTGCATTCAAGGACGGCAGTCTTCGTAGCGTCCGATCCGGCGTTGGTCTAGAAGATCTGGGTACCATTGGTGACATGGGAGCGCCAGTCTCTGCCCTCTTCAGTCTACGAAGCAGTGCCTCGAGTGAACTGGCCGATACCCTGATCGCGAGCTTTGTGAACAGCACCAGGATATTTGTCTTCGACCCCGAGGGTGAGGTCGAGGAAGTCGAGGCCTTCCAAGGCTTCGATCTCTCGGAGAGTACATTGTATGCAGGCAACTTGGACGATGGCAGAGCAGTGCAAGTCACAAGTTCGGCCGTGTTGCTTACAGATGCCGAGTCTGGGATGGTGACGGACACTTGGCGCACAGCCGAGAACACATCCGTCACATCTGTAGCCGCGAGTTCGAACACGATCCTGATTTCTCTGAAGGGCGCCGCATTGGTAGTGCTCGATGTATCAGGCTCAGGGATACGCGAAGGCGCGAAGCGCGAGTTTTCCAGTCACGAGCAAGTTTCCTGCATTACTTTGAGCTCGATGATCCCCAACGTGTGCGTGGCTGGCTTCTGGCAAGACAGCAAGGTCTCTTTCTTGGATTTACAAGGTCTCCAGGCAATTGCAACCGAGCAAGTTGCGGAAGACGACATGCTGGCAGTGCCCCGTTCTTTGGCCATTGCTAACATTTTACCCAACAGCCCGCCGACCTTGTTCGTCGGGCTTGCGGATGGGAACGTTGTTACCTACTCGGTTGAGTCACAGAGCAAGCTCTTCGCGACGCGTAAGAGTATAATCCTGGGCACACAACAAGCAAACTTCACTGTTCTCTCACGTGGAGACGGGCTGGAGAATGTGCTTGCCATCTGTGAACATCCGTCGTTGATTTACAGCAGCGAGGGCAGGATGGTCTACAGTGCCGTCACTGCAGAAGATGCGACTTGCGTATCATCTTTCGACAGCGCAGCGTATCCTGGTTCTATTGCGATCGCGACTGCTGATACAGGCGAACTCAAGCTTGCGGTTGTTGATCAAGAGAGGACTACCCATGTGGAAACACTACCCGTACACGAGACTGTTAGGCGGATAGCTTACAGCCCTAGTCTCAAGGCATTCGGTCTTGGAACTATCAAGCGGACGCTGACGGCTGGTGTAGAGGAAGTTCAGTCCCATTTCAAGCTTGTCGATGAGGTAGTATTCCAGGAACTGCACACTTACACATTGAATACGGATGAGCTGATCGAGAGCTGCATGCGTTGTGAGCTGGACGACGGCGCAGGCGGCCTGGCGGAGAGATTTGTGGTTGGCACAGCACACCTCGACGACGACGCAGCTGAGAGTGCGCGTGGTCGAATCCTTATCTTCGAGGTGACTGAAAGCAGGCAGCTGAAGCTCATTGCCGAGCAAGCGCTCCGGGGAGCATGTCGCTGTTTGAGCATGTGTCAAGGCAACATTGTTGCTGCTTTAATCAAGACGGTAAGCCTGATTCCCTTTCAGTCTTTTTGAACACAACATACTAATCCTCTTTCTTCTCTAGGTCGTCATCTATGCCTTCGAATACGAAACTCCCAGCTCACCCTTCCTCGCCAAACAAGCTTCATACCGTACTGCCACCGCACCCATCGACATCACTGTGACTGACAACATAATCGCCGTGACCGACCTGATGAAGTCCGTCTCTCTCGTCGAGTATACCAAAGGCCGCGGCGGCCTCCCTGCCACTCTGTCCGAAGTAGCCAGGCACTACGAGACAATGTGGGGTACTGCCATCGCCAATGTCGCCGACAACACGTACCTGGAAGCAGACGCAGAAGGCAACCTCGTCGTCCTCCAGCGCGATGTAACCAGCTACTCGGAAGACGACAAGCGCCGCTTGCGCGTCACGAGCGAAATGCTGCTCGGCGAGATGGTCAACCGCATCCGAAGGATCGATGTCCAGCCTACCCCGAATGCCACTGTCATCCCTCGCGCTTTCCTCGCCACCGTCGACGGCAGCATCTACCTGTTCGCCCTCATCGCGCCCGGCAAGCAGGACTTGCTCATGCGAATGCAGACAAAGATGGCGGAGATGGTCAAGAGCCCTGGTCACGTGCCTTTCAACAAGTTCAGAGGCTTCAGGTCGGGTGTGAGGGACATGGGCGATGAAGGACCGCATCGTTTTGTGGATGGAGAGTTGGTGGAGGCTTTCCTGGATCTTGATAGCAAGGCGCAAGAGATGGTCGCTGGCCATTTGGAGACTGGTGTTGAGGAGGTCAGGGGCATTGTTGAGGGTTTGAGGAGGATTCATTAGATGAAATATACGACTTGCATTGGAGGGTGGTGGTATCCGCATACGAAATACAGAGCCCCTGGTTCGATTGCTCGTTATACACTTTGAATCGATTGTGTCACGGCAGACTTGCATATGAACACTCATGTCAGGTGGTCACTGATTACATGGCAATTTGCTGAAGGACTGAGCGTCGTTTGTCGTCTGGTGACTTTATCGTCGCACACATCGTATGTAATCTAAATAGGCCATCGAGTGCTCTGCAGCTGTGGCTTCCTACCTTGATCGCTCTTTCCCAAACAGGAGCTTATGAAAGCTTGGCACAGACAGGTCTATATTCAAGCGACGCTTATTAGACATCCATACCCATACGATCACGATACAACCTCGCTCGCAGACCTCAGATATCTGTCATTCTTCGGTATTGGACGACACCAACCCTAACCCTGCAATTACTGGTACGCAAAACGGTTCTCCGACACTCGGAGAAGAGATTGAAGGCTTCTGGCTCCTTTGTCCGGGTCTTTATGCATCAAGTGGCTTCTGGGCTTTGCACAGTATGGCGGCAAGGAGACAGCCTTCTTTTGCCGGTCCTGTGACTGCTCTGCTCCAGTGTCAGTAAGACGAACTCTCAGGGGACAGATTAATTAGGACAGACTACCATGAGTCCCGCCACACTCTATTCCCGTATATTTGTCCCCCGAGAAATAAAGTCGCTAGTCAGGTCATGGTGGAGAGTGAGTCTAAGGGTAATGGACTTAGTGTGGCGGGGCCGCGATATCTCCCCACCAAGTTTACAAATCGCGATTGGTAAGATGAGGATAGAGGAATGTTGTGTCGAAAATCGCCACGTTACATGGTATAACTGATCATACTCTAATCAGCAAGATGGGAACGACAATGCAAACAGGTCTCGTCATATATGCATGATGTCGAGACCTGGGCACCTGGGAAATTTTTACGCCTCGGCCGTCTCCTCGGTCTCCCAGACTCGAAACATTTATTTTCGACGGGATGGCGTGATTGCCTTTTGCGGGGGGTCATCCAATCAGATTGCCCTTGTTACAATTGGACCGCCCGCAATCGGCGTCTGAAGCCGCTCGCCGGTGGGAGAAAGTGGTAACAGTGGGACTATACTTTTGCCATCTGCCTTGCCTTGCCTTTGACTGTGATTACTGCTGCAATCCTCAGTCCTCCCCTTCTCCCTCTCTCCCTCTCTCTATACCGCCCTCTTCAGCTACATACCTGTATTCTCGGAGTAATCGGGCTGTATACAGTCCTCCAACACACAGACTCGGCCAGCATCGCGGATAGATTGGCTTCTTCTTCGCGAGCATGGCTTCCATCCTGACTGCAGGCGAGGCGGGTATGCAGCATTCTGTCTATTTGACTCCTCACAATTGGCACTTTATAGCTGACTCCCTTGACCAGTTGCCCGAGTCGCCTACCTCTCCTCCGACGTGATCATCTCCGTCCAACCCTCCCTCGCCACCGACTCCGAGTTCTCCAAATTCCTGACCCAATACGCGACCAACAAGGCGAACTCGATTGTTTGCGAGACCCTTCCAGAGATCCTCCCCGTTCGCAAGAATGCCGACCCTCTGCTCTCGGCTTTCCAGCCCTTGCGCAATGGCAAGCTCACCAGCGTGACAACCACGAGCGACATCCTCGTTAAGAGCATACCCCACCTCTACAAATTGGCCCAATACCCTTTGGTCATTCACGTTTCTTTGAACCCCACCGGATACCCAGATTATGGCGACATCACGAGCATCAGGAACACTGGCTTCACATTCGTACAAAGTAACTCCCTGCAAGAGGCGCAAGACTTGTCGCTTACTGCGCACTCTCTGGCCATTCAGAGTGGTCGGGGTGTCATCCACTTCTTCGATGCCGCCAACAGCAAGGCAGACAGACCCATTCAGCATGAGAGCAGGCAGCTGTGCTCGGAGGTGCTGAACGTGGACTTGGCTAGGGCATACCAGGGCACCAAGTGCCAGGAGACTACAATCTATGCCAGCGAGGGCAGGCGGGCTGTCAAGCCTTCGGCTGTTCTTTCAGAGGAGAGAGCGCGCACAGCAGCAAGTGGCACACTTTCGCCACCTACTGCAAGCACCCGCGATCCCTCCACTGCTTCTTCGTCTACCGACAACAAGGCCACGAGCTCAGCGGCATCGGAAGCCGAGTCGGCGACCACTGTTGAGTCCATCGCTAAGCCTGTCAGCTCTGATGATGTCGAGGTGATTTGCTCTTCCGTCTGGTCGCAAATCAAGTCCGCCACCGGCCGTAGCTACAGTCCTTTTCACTACTCCGGCCCTTCGGACGCAAAGGCTGCCATGTTCCTGTTTGGCTCCGACCCTGGTCTCTTCAGCGCCGAATTCGATCAGGCAACTTCAGACGACTTTTTCTCACACGTTGGTCTCATCACACCTGTGCTTTACAGGCCCTGGCTCAGTGAGAGACTTGTTGAGGCGCTCCCATCCTCGGTCAAGAAGATTGCCGTTCTGGAGCAGATCAAGAGAAAGACGACCAAGTGGGGCCCGATTTTGTTGGACCTGCTTATGTCTCTGCGTGGCTCTGGTAACGGCCAAGGCCCGTTGATTGTTGGATACCAGCTCGGCTATGTCGAATACTCGACTGTCACGCAGGCTCTGTCTGGTATCTTCCAGAACTTGCGCTCTGAGAACCCCATCCAGAACCTTGAAATTGGTCTTCACGAGAGCCCCAGCTCTGGTCTTGCGAGCGCGCAGAAGGATGTCGCTCTCCAGCAGCCCGAGCTTGAGAACGCTTACATGAAGGTTCTCGACCAGCTGTTCGGCCAGAGACTGCACATCGCCAACTCCCTCGCACGAAAGGACGCTGGTGTGAGCACCTCCTTGAAGTCAAACCCGGAATACGGCTTTGGTTCCCTGCTTGCCCGCAAAGAGCACAGGAAGCGCTTCGTCACTGAGGTGCAACAGGCTGCTAAGGACAAGTCTTTCACTACTGACGCACCTCTGAACTACCTCAGCCAGTGGGCTTTGGCCGCTGACAAGTCTGACGAGGCCAACACCCTCGCACCGGAGGTTATCTCTCGTCTTGGCACTGATGGCTCGACCAAGTCCAAGGAGCTGCTTGCAAACAAGGAATTGTTCTACAACGAGTCGCAGTGGCTTATTGGCAGTGATGCCTGGAGCTACGATCTTGGAAACTCTGGTGTGCACCACGTCATTGCCTCTGGCGAAAACGTGAACATGCTCGTTGTCGACTCCACCCCATACAGTGAGCGCGCCGCACAGGATGCTGCTCGCAGAAAGAAAGACATTGGTCTTTACGCCATGAACTACGGCAACACATACGTCGCATCTGTCGCTGTATACAGCAGCTACACGCAGGTTCTTCAGGCGTTCATGGAGGCCGAGGCCTTCGACGGTCCCTCCATCGTCCTTGCCTACCTCCCCTACAACAGCGAGACTGACAGCCCTCTTACCACTCTCCAGGAGACTAAGAAGGCCGTCGATCTCGGCTACTGGCCGCTTTACCGCTGGAACCCGAAGGCCGAGGCGAAGGGCGAAGAGTCGTTCCAGCTTGACTCTGAGCGCATCAAGCAAGAGCTTCAAGACTTCCTCAGCCGCGACAACAAGCTCACCCAGATGATGCAACGTTACCCCGAGTTTCACGCTAGCATTTCCGAGAGCTACGGCAGTGAAGTTCGCAAGGTGCAGAAGCGCAAGGCGAAGGACGCATACGAGACTCTTCTCGAAGGGTTGCAGGGCGCTCCCGTCACTGTTCTTTTCGCCTCTGACAATGGTAACGCTGAGTCGCTGGCCAAGCGCTTGGCTTCTCGCGCTAAGGCTAGAGGTCTCAAGAGCATGTTCATGTCCATGGACGACTACCCGATTGAGGATCTTGCGAACGAGGAAAATGTTGTTTTCATCACTGCCACCGCCGGCCAGGGTGAATTCCCGCAAAACGGCCTCAACTTCTGGGCTGCCGTGAAGGACTCCACGGACTTGGATCTTGCGAACGTAAAGTTCTCGGTCTTCGCCCTGGGCGACTCTCACTACTGGCCCCGCAAGGAAGATAAGCACTACTACAACAAGCCCGGTAAGGACCTCTTCTCTCGTGTCACCACACTTGGTGCCCAAGCGCTTGTCGACATTGGCCTCGGTGACGACCAAGATCCCGATGGTTACCAGACTGGATACAACGACTGGGAGCCGAAGCTTTGGGATGCTCTTGGTGTTGGTAACGTCGAGGGCTTGCCTGACGAGCCCCCACCAATCACCAACGAGGACATCAAGATCAACTCCAACTTCCTGCGTGGCACGATCTTGGAGGGCTTGGATGACCCGTCCACTGGCGCCATCAGTGCGTCAGACCAGCAGCTCACCAAGTTCCACGGTACCTACATGCAGGACGATCGTGACTTGCGTGACGAGCGCAAGGCTCAGGGATTGGAGCCTGCCTACTCTTTCATGATCCGTTGCCGTCTCCCTGGTGGTGTGTCCACCCCTAAGCAGTGGGAGCAGATGAACGCCATCTCAGACAACCTTGGTAACGAGACCATGAAGCTCACCACCCGCCAGACCTTCCAATTCCACGGTGTTGTGAAGGGTAAGCTGAAGCCCGCCATGCAGGCTATCAACCAGGCCCTCATGACCACCATCGCCGCCTGTGGTGATGTTAACCGTAACGTCATGTGCTCTTCCCTGCCTGAGCTCAACCAACTGCACAAGGATACCAACGCTTGTGCCAAGAAGATCTCTGACCACCTCTTGCCATCCACTACTGCCTACCATGAGATCTGGCTTCAGGAGGGTGACGGCAAGAAGGAGCAAATTGCCGGCGATGCCGTCCAGGACTTCGAGCCCCTCTACGGACCGACTTATCTGCCCAGAAAGTTCAAGATCACCATCGCTATCCCTCCTCATAACGACACCGACGTCTACGCTCACGACATTGGTCTCATTGCGATCAAGGGCGAGGACGGTGGACTGGTTGGTTTCAACTTACTTGCTGGTGGTGGAATGGGCGTGACCCATAACATGAAGAAGACCTATCCCCGTACCGGTAGCAACCTTGGTTATGTTAGCAAGGAGAAGGTCCACATCGCTTGCGAGAAGGTCATGCTCGTCCAGCGTGACCACGGTAACCGTGCCAACCGCAAGAACGCCCGCCTGAAGTACACCATCGACAACATGGGTGTCGACGTCTTCAAGAGCAAGGTCGAAGAGATGTGGGGTGAGAAGTTCGAGGAGGAGAGGCCTTTCCACTTCGACTCCAACGTCGACACCTTTGGCTGGCAGAAGGATGAGGAGGGCAAGTGGCACTTCACCATGTTCATTGAGAACGGTCGCATTGAGGACACCGCGGAGTTCCCCATGAAGACCGGTCTGAACGAGATCGCCAAGGTCCACAAGGGCGAGTTCCGTCTGACGGGTAACCAGCACTTGATCCTCTCGCGTGTTGCCGAAGAAGACTTGCCGCAGATGAAGGAGATGTTGGCCAAGTACAAGCTTGATAACACTAACTTCTCTGCCCTGCGCCTCAGCTCCTCTGCTTGTGTCGCTTTCCCCACTTGCGGTCTCGCCATGGCTGAGTCTGAGCGTTACCTCCCTGTGCTGATCAGCAAGCTTGAGACAACGATCGAAGAGGCTGGTCTCCGCCAGGACAGCATTGTCATGCGTATGACAGGCTGCCCCAACGGCTGCGCGCGCCCATGGCTCGCCGAAGTTGCCTTCGTCGGCAAAGCTTTCGGTGCCTACAACATGTACCTCGGTGGTGGCTACCATGGTCAGCGCCTCAACAAACTGTACCGCAGCTCCATCAAGGAAGAGGAGATCCTCGAGATTCTCAGACCATTGATCAAGCGCTACGCCGCCGAGCGTAACGAGGGCGAGCGCTTCGGTGACTTTGCCATCCGCATTGGCATGATCAAGCCAACGCTTGAGGGCAAGGCCTTCCACGAAGACGTAAGTTGATGAACACCCGTGGTATCTTCCAATGTCACTTTCTCTAACACATTTTCAAACAGACCGCCGAACTCGAAGAAGAGGACGAGTAAAGAAGACGACGACGACGCAACTCCACGAGACATGTAAAACCCAGATCACTTTTCAACCTTTTGACATTTACGGTTCTTACTGCATGGCGTTCGGTCTTTTCTTTCTATCCCCGCTTGCATGGTCACGGCCTATGTTGGTCCTCGTTCAGGGTCTTGGAGGGGAAATAAAATGGGAACTCGATGATCAAAGAGTCGAACCAACACTATGGGGATTATCTATTTATTTTCTGCGATGCGATGCGTGCGGTAAGACGGAGCATTGTTTGGGTTAGGATTGTCTTCCCCTTATGCGATTGCATATCCAATAAAGGAGGCGAGAAATGACTTTTTGTTCCACTACCTTTTCTGTAGATATTGAAATACTTTAACGTGCGACAATATTTCTCATAATGAGCCCTCGGAGAGCAGTATTCCAGTGATGTTGGTGACGGCGTCGACTGCTTTTGTATGTCGTCGAGATGATGAGTCCTTTGAGATGCGGCGTGCGCCAGACGAGTATTTCGATGGCAGTTGTGATGGTATCAACGAAGACAGTCGCGACCTGGACGCAACTCGTGAGACAGAGCCGTTGCTGATACTGTACATGTAGCCAGAGCGCTTCGGTACTAGAAGTGTGTGAGTTGGTGTCGTCCATCGAATAAGGTTCCTTCCCACCTTTTCGCCTTTGTCAGTGCCCATGCCTTTTGAGTTCATCTTGCAAAGTCTGGGTATCGTCGTTGTTGGCATTGCTTGAGGCCGTAGAATGGCCCTGTTCAGAGGGCAGATCTAGCCTCAATCAATGCGTCTAGTGTGGAGTGACTCCCTCTGCCTTCTAGGCTGGTAATCCGGATTTGTCAAATTCTCAAGATAATTGACAGAGTTTGTCAACATCGTGAGGTAGTGGACGAGCTTCGCATCGACTCTGCGGTCGACGTCCACCATGTTAACCCTGCTGTCTTGATTGCGTGCCGGACCTTTGCCCAGTGCGTAATTCAGAGGCTTCCATTTGTACCTGTCAGTCGCGCCTATGTCCGAGCCAGCTTCAACAAGTGACTTGACAATACTGAAGTGACCACTCTTGGCGGCGTAGTGCAACGGAGTTACTCCTTCTGAGTCGAAAACCTTGACACGTGCTCCAACCTGAAGGAGACGCTCAACAGCAAGACTTTGACCGGATGTGGCAGCCTAATGCAAAAGCAACGACATGCGCCACACATTGTGTTCGTCCTGATTGTTCACCTGTTCGGCCATGAGTGCGCGAAAATCCACACCGGCCCTCAGTAAGCAGTTCGACAACCCCAAGGTCTGAAACACAGACTCTTCCTGATGTCATTAGGACCCAACTCACATATGCGATGTTTTCACATATAGTATTAGGTAGATAGTAAGGTATTGCTTTCAGCTAAGATTCGAGCTGGACTGGACTGGCGTGGCGAGGAAGTCGCCTGCTGTGTCTCGTGGGATAGGTTCCATGGCGGTCCTAGTATCAGGCGTGGTACTGTACCAGCAGAATGCATGTTAAATTTGCCGTGGATGCTCGCAATGTCCGTGATGCAAGAGACAATGTTGTATCGCGTCAGTTGGTGTAGTCGCACTGTCACGGACCTTGGACTGGATTGTTGGCGCGAAGACTTGGGAGCTTTGACTGAGGTGCCCATGCGCTAAATTGACCTTCTGCCGACCTTCAATTGCCTTACCGACAACACCAACATCACCAACCATACTAAAGCGCATTCTTCACAATGGAAGACGAGGAAGACGATCTCTACGGCAGTGCTGCCCCGGAAACCTCGGAGCAAACACCAGCAAATGGCGACGCGCAGGTCAAGCCCGAGCAGATGGACGCGAGTGAGGGCTCAGACGAGGACAGCGATGATGTACGGAGCCACCTTCGAATACATAGCATGAAAAATCAATCTAATCAATTCTTGTCGCATAGGACATACAAATCACAACGGAACGACCAGAAGGCGTGAAGGCCGAGTCGGTGTATGTATCGCGAACCACCTGCCAATGCACAACCTTGATCTGACCGACCGAGTAGACCACCTCGCGCGGCATCCGCAAAACCGCAAGCTGCAGTACACGATCGCAAGAACTCCATCGATCCTTCACCACCTTCTAAAGTCGCCAAGACCGAACATGCGACAGCCACTCCCGGCGCAACAACCGTGAGAGGTGCACCCACACACCACGGCAAAGAGGGCAAAGACTTCCCTCAAGTCCGCACGAGCACCGTCGACTTGAACGCAAACCCCAACTGGCCCGGCGTCAACAAGCCCATCACCCTCCTCGACATCGATGCAGACCTCGCCGAGAACTCCAAACTCTGGCGCTTGCCTGGAACCGATCAGACAGATTTCTTCAACTATGGCTTCGACGAGTACACATGGACGCAGTACTGCGTGCGACAACAGAGCATGGCAGGCACAATTGCGCAGCAGAAGGATGAGGATATGCAGATGAAGGCAATGCTGGGTATGGGTGGTGGAGATGCGGGCGGTGGCATGCCAGGTATGCCAGGCCCAGCGCCGCCCGGTATGCCTGGCATGAACGAGATGATGCAGATGATGCAGCAGGGCATGGATCCGAGCAAAATGGACATGAACCAGTTCATGGCGATGATGGGCGGCGGCATGCCAGGCCAAGGACACACACCACAGCCACCAGGAGGTCCAGGCTTTGGCGGACAGGGCGGATTTGGAGGCCAATCGCCTCACCCGCAAGGACAGTTCCAACCACCCTCAGGACCTAGTGGCGGTCAGGGCTTTGGACAGAACATGAGCATGGACGGCATGAGTCCGCAGCAGATCGCCATCATGCAGCAGGAGCAGGGCGGCATGGGCGGTCAAGGTGGCGGTGGGCGAGGCAGAGGAGGAAGAAGAGGCAGGGGTGGTTATTACTGATATACGCTGAGCGTAAGCCAGCAAGGCGTTCACGGCGTTTTGGCTGGACGTGGAAAAGCCTTCTAACTACGGTAGAGGATCATCTACAGAGATGAAGCCGATGGATATTCACTCTTATCCTTCTTGCAGCATAGTGCCGTACTCATTCGGTGCCATTACGTTGAAACCTCGTGCAATTGCGCACGCAGATTAAACCCTTTTGCGTAGCTTTGTTGGTGCTATGAGGATCGATTATATATACAGATGTACCAATTTCTTGAGCCGTTTTACTTGAGCATAATACATGTACTGTCCAATCTTGTTCCAGTTTAGTCAAGGAAAAGGACTACTTGTATGCCACGATTGGATTTACAGTAGGCGGGAGCATCGTGAAGTGAAGTTATCTCAGCCCTGGAAGCACAACGCTGCAGCGATCGTCTCGACGCCAGCGAAGAGCCAGAGCGTCAATAAACCGCAACCATCCCAAACCCCGACCTACCAAATCAGAAACCTCACATTCCAATCGCGAACATGGGCTGGCTCTGGGGCAGCTCCGATAACACCAACAATGGCAACAACAACGATCCCTACAGCAAACTCGACCCAGCACTCCGAGAGTTCCTAGAAAAAGAATCACCGCTCAAATACAAAGACACAAAACCCAAGCCTGAGCGCTCCCAAGCACCCGAAACAGACTACCGCGCCCAAGTAGGACTGGACAAACCTGGCCTCACGCAAGAGAAGCAGAACGCCGAACCCCGCCAGAACCAACCCGACGTGCCGCCCGAGTCCCTTTACCAGGACGGCCGCTACGCCCACCTGTGGAAAACCTACCGACCCGAAAACGAGATCCAGAGCGCGTCGAAATCCGACCAGGACCGCATGCGCGATGTCTTCGATGCGTACAGCGAGCGCAAGGCAGCCATCGGGCGCGCGGCCATTGAGAACTGCGTGATGGAGCAGATGGCGGAGAAGGAGTGCTTCATGCACGGCTCGTGGAGCAAGCGCATGACCATGTGCCGCGACGAAAACCGCGCTTTCTTGCGCTGCTACGAAATGCAGAGCCGCTTCATGAAGGCTCTGGGATACTTGAGCCAGCCGCGCAGTGCGGACGAGGAGGAGCGCATTCAGATGCACGCCGATAAGCTTTACTCGCAGATGCTGGAGAGGGAGGCTGCGGCGGAGGTTGCAAAGGCGGAGGGGACTGTGGTGCCAAAGATGGCGCCTTTGATTCAGGAGGAGTCTACGACCAAGGCGCTGGGAGAGGATAGTGCATGGTCGAGGGTGAGGAAGCAGGCGTCGGAGCAGAATGTTTCAATGGCGTTGTCGTCGTACGCGCCGGAGAAGCAGGAGATTATCAAGGACAGGATCAAAGACATGAACCCGCAGGAGAAAGAGCTGGAGCTGCAATTAATTGCGGCAGAGACCAGGGCGCAGCTTGAATACGCAGATCAGATCAAGGGAGCTATGGAGAAGGATAAGGAGGCTCGCGCTGAACGGAGAGCAAGAGGTAAAGAGACTGCTGGAGACCAGTTGAAACGATTATGGGGATGGGATAGTTGATCACGCTCATCTGGAAATTGGGAGGACGAACGCATTGTACGATGGAAACAAAAACAACTTCGTGTATCATATATTTGAGTTCTGTCTACGCATAGCTGGACTGGAAACACCCTCGTCGGTATCTCAATCCGACCATCTAGGCCTTGACATCCAGCCTGAACTTGTTCTTCGGCATTCCACGTACGCCCACATCAACCTTGAAGACAGCACCCTGCCACTTGGTGCTCCAGGGGTACTTCTCAGGCTCTTCCTCCGACGCCGTGGTAATCACCAGCTCGGTCCCGCACAGGACGGGGCAGGTCACACAGCGCGTGGGCAACTCGACCTCTGCGAGCTTGTTGCCCTGAGGGTCCACGCGGATGACTCGAGCGGTGCCAAAGCACGCGATCCAGTAGTTGCCTTCCTCGTCCTTGCAGTGGCCGTCGGGCACGCCGCCTTCGTAGGGGCAAGTGAAGAAGGTGTTCGGTGAAGAGAAGTCGATATTGCCAGTGGCGGCGTCGTAGTCAACTTCGATGACCTTTTGCGTGGGCGAGTCTGTGAGGTGCATCTTGGTGTCGCCCTTGGTCCAGGACATGCCATTAGGAATCGTAATCTGCTCTTTGACGCGGTGCAGCGAGAGGTCAGGGTCGAGGCGGAAGAGAACACCCTCGTCAGTGAGGTTGCCGTCCACGACTGTAGGGTCGTTCATGGCGCCCACGAAGAAGCGACCGCGAGGATCCACGGCGCCGTCGTTGCTGCGCATCCTCTCCTCTCTCGTCTTGCCCACGCCAGGCTTGCCGCCACCGTCGTCCTTCCTCTCCTCGTCAGTCCAGAACTTCTTTATCCATCGTGTCTCGCCGGTCTTGCGAGTGAAGATGCCGTAGCCGATTTTGCCACCGAAAACGATTTCGTCATCGTTGCCTTCGATGTCTGCGGTAATGCCGATAGAGTGGTCAAGCTGGTGCTCTTTCAAAGATTGTTCACCCTTGTTGAGATTCACGAAGAACAGCTTCTGTTTGATGATGTCCACGAAGCGGAGTGTGTTTGTTGTTTCTTCCCAGAAAGGACCCTCGCCTAGAGCGCAAGAGGTGTTGAGCCAGGGCTCGGTGATGGTGTATTTCTTGACTTCGTTGGCCATTTCGACTTTGATCGCTGCTGTAGATCTCAGTGAGACTCGTGGTTGCTTGAAATGTTGAGAAGAAGTACGTTACAAAGGGCGGAGCGAGAACAATTACATGTATTGGTTCAGTGCTATCAGACACCTGGCACAACCGTGAGCATCTCAGTCGTCATGTTTGCGGCTCTACAGAACGACTCCACTGAGGGGTCCAAACAACATGGGATCTAGGCGGCGCGGTGCGACGGTCCGTCAAGACAATCAATCTGCTTCCGCCTGCGATTTCGTTTTTACCCTCACTCTCTCAAACTCGTAAGTATTCCAGGTATGAAGTGGAAACACCATGCCCCAATATACCTCAATCTACAGGCCATTGACTGCCTACCTTACCTTACCTACATGGAGGAGGTAGCAACGAACCGAGCCCCTCGCCGAGTACGGAGCAGACGCACCGGTGCCATCCAGACGTTACCTCGCAATTCGACCTATCAATTAAAAGTTCTGGGCGCATAACAATCTGGCACACACTCCTGGAGCGACCTAATTGGTTATTGCATGCATCAATGGCCGCCCGTCGGTGTTGTTCGGCCATACTCGAGAGAAACCTGCTTTTTATCGAACGCCATGAAACAACAACACCGAGTCTTAAAAGCGCAACGACACTTTCAGCCAGAGAATGACCCCACGAGGCTCATATTGTTTTTCCCCTCCCACCCACGACACCCACGACACCGAGTACATCCATCCGCCCCCACCCAGTGAGGCGGATGGCCAGGTGCAGCGTGTCCAACAGATCACGAATGATAGGCGCCGCGATCACCTTTTAGCGCCCTCACGCCAGCTGGCCATGCATGGCATGGCATCGTGCGTAAGCTACGACGTGCCTCGCCGAAATTGGGTGGTGTGCTGTATGTCGGTTCGCCCTCCAGAGCCGGAGTGAGTGCTAGCGGTAGCCGTAGTGGCAGCAAGTATGTGCCAGGCACCAACTGATGCACAACACACAAGGCGCCGCCCGTCCGCGCCGCACGTCGCCATAGGTAGCGGCACTAACAGAATGGTGATCTTCTGCACTTCACAGCTCGCTTGCGGCGTGTCAGCTCCTGATGTGTCCAGGGCCACGAGTTCTTTGCCCACATGGGCAGTATGTTGCACACAAACCCGAGTCCCGATAACAGTTTGCGGTTCGTGCGGCTGGTCTCGCGCCTGTCGTATCACCAGGCCGCATGATCGGTCCTGTGTCTCCCACGCTCGTGGGTGGACGGTAATGCTCACGATGTACCACCCACACTTGCATGTACCCGCTCACCCACACGCAGCAAGACCCGATGTCACGGTAGATGGCTGCTTTCGACCGCATATGCGTCTGGTCTTGTGATATGACATGCCATACCATATCTAATCTAGGGCATCACTGCGTCGCTTTTCGACAACAAACGAGTCACAAACGAACGGGCCGATGGGTGTGATTGCGCATGCTTCTCCTGTTAGTCTTTCCCGAGCTCCTGAAGGAGTGCTTTCAGCCTGGCGCCTTACGCACGCACAGCATGATACGTGTGTCGCAAGCGCGATTTCTAAGGAATGCCCCGGGGCAACTCTCACTTCTCAACAGACCTTTTCAATCCTTCGTGCGGTGCGAGCTACGAGCATCTCGTTGGCAACGCGTGCGTCTCATTCAATACAGCTACAGATATCACCATCACTGCCATCAATGTTACCATCACCACTCGTTCTTAACGAAGCCCCGAGCTCGGCGTAGCCGTACCCATCTTCTCTCGTCTTAATCGAAGCCGAATTGGAAGCGCGAACGCAAGCAGAGATTGAGGCCGATGCGTAAGCATTTTCATACAGTTAGGGGCCCTAACTTTAAGAGATTTGCTGCGTTAAGAACGAGAGAGTTAACTTAGAGAGATGCATGTATCTTCGCTAAAGCCATTCAGTCTGACGTATATCTACATGTACGATGCGAAGCGTATACGAAATAATTTCGTCCTTTCCCTTCCTTTTTTCTGAACGCGTGTCGCTCAGATATGTCATGCGGTAGTTGAATAGCGTGAAGTACATGCAGCGACAATGCACGGAATCCTCGCTGCAAGTCGTCACTACTGCCCAGGCACCTAAAGTACCTACTTTCTAACATCAATGTACAAGGTACACGTGATATTAGATAATATATGCACGTATGGATACTATACGTGCATGGCATGAGTGGATGCATCCCTATATGCAAGCATGCGTAATAATGCGCGTATATTTGGAATGATACTATAACCAAGGTACATTACTTACCTTGTCGTCTCGCTGCACATAAGCGCATATAAGCGCAGAACCAAGGAAATCTGCCATTGCCGGCAGCTGCATTGCAGCAGCTCGTGGCAAGTGCAGATACAACCAATGCACGTACTGTATGTGGGTAGTACAACAGCAACAAAAGCGTACCATACGTCGAACCAGCGCTTTGTCCACCATGCGAAAACTGCGAACGAGAATCACTCGAACGCTACCTGGTTTGCGCACATAAAATATCTGTTGAGAACCTTGGAACATTTGGGTGAAGGCGGCCTGCCTCTGCGACTCTGCTTCTGGCCATATATCCGACGAACGGCCTCTTCCTTTCCCACACTCAAAGGATCCGGAAAAGACATTTATCCAAACGAGAGGATGGCATCGGTTTTCTAGTCTCTGGGAGAGGGATCTCGTTTTGACAGGGATGGCTTGTCGGGCCACGCACCCTTGCAGCTCCGAACCGTGGGTTGATGGCACACACACGCAGGCGCGCATGCGCGAAATTGTTCATGGCATGTCATGGCAGGCAGGGCAGGCATATGGAAAGACACCTTGTACATGTAGACCCGTCTTGCCGTCAGCGGCGCGGGTAATGTCTATGGTTGGTCTTTGTGGCGAGGCCGTTCGCCTAATTGATGTACTGTATGTAGGTAGTGTGTAAGAAGGGGAGCCAAGACGATAGTGGATGATACCGGGTGGATGTCGTGCAAGCGTCTGCCGGAGGGAGATCATACATGCGGAGCAAAGATGGCGTGTTTTTTTTTGTTTCGCACTTTTGGCTCATGCAGGTCACCGCCGTCACTCAACACGTGGCCCATATGCATGTCAAAATCGCGCCTAAGCCCATTCCTTTGCGTCCCCGCTGCACACGCCCTCCGGTGGGAACACCCATGACTTGCAAACCCTGCCGATACCGCGTCGATGTTTTCGATGGGATCTTAAGAGCGAAATCGAGGCGGGCGCAGGAACCGCGGCGAGCTGCAGCTTCGATGTGCTGCTCGGTACGGCGTCATCGTCGGCTGCTGCGACGTCCAGTCTGATTGCGCCACGTTGTCGTCGACGTCGTCGAGGTATGTGCGCGGCTCTGTGCAGAAAAGGAGGAGTAATCAATCGCAAGGTCGGCGGTGGTGTCATTAGGATCATCTACTTACTACCTGCCACAGCTATTACTGGCGCAGACTCTCGCGCCCTGATGTTCTAGCGGTCACGAATATGCCTGTACGACTCACGTGTGAGCTAGCACACGAGGCGAGCGTCATCGGAAGTCACGCTAGAAGGCATAGAACGGACGGCGCGCGCAAACGAGATCCCTCGCCGGCCCCGAAGGATGCACTCGCCGCTGGCGTAGCTGAACGGGGTTGAATGGGCGAATTACAGTATTGATACCGTGGCCGGCAGGTGAGACATTCATCTCCTACCGGGCCCTAGGGCTGATGTCGTGCCTGGCCGGCCGCGATGGTGTGACGAGGCCAGAGGCGTCCATCTTGACTCCCACGCATCGCACCCACATACCGCGAGACCTGACTACAAGTGTACCACATATATCACCATGTATCTCCGCCAGGGTTAGAGTTCAACCACGTGCGGCGCCGTCCTTGCGGCAGTAGCTCCGCCCTAGCTCGTGCTTCGAGAAGGACGTCCGGAAGGTTTGACGCTAGGTCGGCGACAAGGGGGCATTTTTTGGTCTTGTTTGTTGGTAATCCGTTTATACTTGAGTTGTATGGGAGAGAAGGGGCATGGAAATCACCGAGACGTCTGCTGTTGACGATGCAACGAGATTGTGGCTAATTTCTGACTCGCAGAATGACGAATCCGCCGGCTGTCTCCCTGCACATAGATCGTCCAGCGGCCAGGCAGGCAGGGCAATTAGGTGGGCGGAAGCGAGATGGCGAACGGAGCGGTGATGCATGCCATGATGCGCGGTACGAAGGTCCACGATCGCGACGAGGTAATAATGCGTGACAGGTTGTGAAGTCGTGCGTCAGCATACCTCATAATGATACATACGATAGTGCGTGCGTCTGCGTGCCTTTTGATGCAGCTAAAGAAAAGGGTACGGCGGCTTGCACGGCCAAGGCAAATTCAAGCTCGACGGGCCAATGGTGAAAAAGATGGGAGCGCGAGGGTTGTGAATGCGCTGTCACCTACCGAACTACTGCTGGTGTTGGTGCTGGTGCTGTCGTTGGCGCTGCCTGTCGCTGCTACTACTGCCGTCAAAGTCAAGTGATCACACTCTGATGCACGTCGCCCTCCCGCACATCCCAAACGAGGCTGCCAATTGTCGAGCCTTTGCCATCCCCGGTCGTTTCAGCAGCATGTCAGTAGTGTCACCGCTTCCTTCTAACGGCATCTACCATACACGGTGGACAGTCTTCTTCACGGACCGCGACGAAGCTTACCCGCCGCGGGTGCCGTCACTTCAATCTCCCTACCGTGCCGGAAGGACCACGCTCATGTGACCATCATCGAGGGCACCAGTAGCAAGCAGTCGTGGGCTCGTACGTACTGTATTGAACGTGAAGAATGCACGTTGACAGCGTTTCTGAGCCGCTCTTGAGTCCTGGCGAACGAACGTCAGGGGAGGCGGAGGCGTAGTGGCGTTCTGATCGACGCGCACCTTGCATCAGCACCCGTGACTCCGTGAGTATATCGGCAGCGCATAGCTAATGTCCGCCAGCCTCTGGCCAGCGTGGTTGTTGCTGCCCAACTGCGCTGGCTGCGTGAACGGTGAGGCTGTTGTGGCTGTGAGCCGTGGGTGGCAGGCCAGTAGATTCCTAGCTGCATTTATCATCAACCTTGTTGCCCTCCGCGATCGGAATCTCGCTTGGGTGTGAAAGGTAGACCGCAAGTGGGATCAAGGGACTGTTGATGGGCCATGTCGGCGATATTATTGCTTACAAGGCAGGGAAATGCATGGAGTCCGATCCGAATCATCCTGATCCACGGTCCTTGTGGCTGATATTGTAGGTATCATACAATATATACTTTCTGCCCTCTCGCCGCAGCAGTCTGCAGATGCAACAGTGAGTACCGCTCCTTTGTGAGATGAGGTGCTGTGTCCTGCATTATTTCGCAACGGTCGCCTCCATCTCGACCAAGTTCCATTCCCTGCTCAATGCTCGTCAAAGGCCAGGCCGAGAGTTCTGCGGCACAGCAGAAGTGGATGGATAGATGGATGCAATTAATAATGGATGTATGCTGGATATAACGTGTATGGGCATATGACACACGTCGCTCCGCCACAGATGTTAGATACAGTACATGCATGTAACGCACTTGATCGATAGACGCCTGCAGAAATGTCGCACTACAGCACAACAACGCACTTGCTACTTCGCATCCAGAATCAACCTTGTGCCCACCTGGCTGATACTCTGGCATGTCTATACTACAATATGTACATGTACAGTATCTGCACTGCACATGCAGCTCGTGCTGGCGGTGTTCGGGCCACTGCTATGGCACGCTAGTGGCCATCCTGTCTGTCCGTTGTCCGTTCGTTCTCCTCTCCACTGCCGCCGCCGCCGCCGCCACCAGTGCCACCTTGTCCGGCATTTGCTAGCGAGCATGTCTAGTATGCCCTACAGCTACCGTGAGCTTGAGCCCTCCACCACCCTGGTGCCCTGATGATAACATGGACTTGCGGTCACTTGCCCGTCCCGATGTGACGGTTTGCGGCGGTCTCATCCCCCACCGTGCGCGCGCGACACTTCGCACCCATAACGGCGCGCCGGGTGCAGGAGATTCGAGTCACGTTCGTTTCATGGCTGGGTTCGGAGACATACTGTATGACGCTCTGGAATGAAACGATGATGATGTCGATCATTGACGATGGTCAAATTGGTCAATAATGGAGAAGAGGAAAGCCACCAGCGTCGAGGCCGCGGCCTCGGTGCCTTTGACGGGTACGCTGACTCGCACCTCGAGGCGGTCGAGGCGGTCGAGCGCTGGCAGGACTAAGTGCTAGCTGATGGTGCAAACACAAGGTGGGCGGCTTCCAAGGGCGTCCAGGGCCATGATGACCTACCAGGCTGTCTCGAGGAGGCAACGGTTCGTCAGGGACGGCACTGTCGCTGCAGGCTGGCTAGTGTGACGCGACGGCAAGAATAGATGTCTGGTGCCAGGCTCGACTCTCGCTCGAGTGACGGTCGGGCAGAGGCATGCAAGTGCCCAAGGCGACCAAAGCAAGTGAGTAGTGTCAAACGCCTGGGAAATGATAGACGACGATAGACGACGACGATGTTGCCAGGATGATGGACTGGACGATGGAACAAACTCATCCCGGCCCCCGCGGGCCTGTTCACTACCAAACTGGTCGGACGGGGAGGAGTTTGGATCTGACGGACAGAGAGAAAGATCCCAGCAAAGTCAAGTAGCAAGCTGCAGACTAAAGACTGTCACTGCTTAGCCTGCTACCTGACCACTACCTAGACTGTCACTTTTAGCTGTGTGCCTGCGTGCCTGCCCAGGGCCCAGGGCCGGGGCACACGAAGAGGTTCCGCCATGCTTTTTGCAGACCAGTAGTGAACCCACAACCCATGTCACTGGAACGGGCATCCGCTGGCTCTGCGCACGCACGCTAACACCGACGACCCGCCTTACCCAAGAGGCAAGGCGCCCTGGAGTTCTGAGTCCTGAGTAGTAGGAGGTAACTAGGACTACTCGGAGGAGGGAGGCATCCTGGACGTCGACTGCACGAGCGTCTGTCCGGCTTGTCTGCCCAGTGCCATCACACCGCTCCGCTACTTGTCTGGTAGTATAACTACTGCCCTCGTCCCGGGCGCGGGCGGCCCATTACCCGTCTAACACTCAATCCTCGCGCGCACTCTTTCGCTCTGCATACATTACATACTACTACTACCTACTACATACACTCTACCCTACCCTACCCTACCCTACCCTACACTACACTACTATCCCTACCCGATCCTACACTACCCGTTCCTGCCCATCGGTCCCTGATCCTAACCTCGTTCATCACCCTCTGCCCTCGTCCTCCCCGCATAAACACCTGCCTGTCTGCCTACCTCCCGTCTCATCACCTCTCTCTCCATCTTTCTTCACACTCGGAATCGGAACCCACTGGCCACTCTTCGATCCGACATGATTGATTCGTCTCTCGTCTGATCTTCGTCGTTCATCACCATCACCACATTCGTCGTCGCTACTGGAGAGCGGCGTGTTATATCACCTCTGTACATAAGCTTCTTGTCCCTCTCGGGCGAGAAGGCGATTCACGCCATCAGCCAAAGTGGCTGCCACCGACGTCCAAAGTCTTCACCGGGGACCCTTCGCTGCGCTGTCTAACCACTGCTCGCCCCATTACGAGCCCGTGGGCGCGCTCAATCGATTCAGCATTACTCGCAACGCCTCCAGACCCGAGCTTCTTCGCTCATGGTCGGACAAAAGCGGCAGCGAAGGGTTTCAAGGGAAGGACTTCATGTCCAAGCAGTCCGGTGATTCGGCTCTGCAGGGAAGCTCAACTAGACCTGGGAGCAGCGCTGGACGTCCCTCGACCTCTTTGGCAAACTTCCCTCAGCATGCCCAACACGGAACTTCAACAAGTTCACCGGGCGCCCAACGAAGCCCGGCTGGACCGACTCAACCTCAATCGGGAATCCAACTTCCACCACTGCCACAGGCCACCAATGTCACATCCGGGAGCTTCCCTCGATCTGTAGGCCTACCATCGATCCTCAATCCGTCGACGGAAGAGGATCAACCCCGCGGACTACGACGCAAGGCCGATCAGATTGACTCGCCGCCTTCCTCTGTCACGTCTCTTCCACCGCTCATGACCGGATCACAGCCTGGTGGACCTCAGCCACCTCAAAACAGACCAACTTTGACCCCACGTTCGCCTACTTTCCAACGACCTACATCGTACCAGTCGTTCCATCCACCTACTGGCACGATCTCCGCTACCAGGTCGCCCTTCCCAACGTCTCCAAGAACGAGAAACTACGCCACTGAGCCCAGCACTCAGAGTTTCCCGACTCCACCCGTTGCAAGCCGCCCGACATTTGAGTACCCAGCTCCCCCACGTGATCTCACGGCGGCATCCCGAAGGACCAGTGCCGGCGCAAGTCGGCTTACGCGAGCGCCGTCTTCAAGCGCGAGCCCTAGCACTACCTACTCGAGCTTCAGCCAAGCTGGAGCACTGGATGAGCGCCAGCGTGCGGTAGGCATTCCCATTTCTTCATCCTCCGGCCAGAATGTCTACCAAATGATGACGCTTGAGACAACATCTGGCACGGTCCAGCTGCCTGTGGACGTTCAAGCAGCGTCGAAAGTCGCTGACGAAAAACGAAAGCGCAATGCAGGCGCAAGTGCACGCTTTAGACAGCGCCGAAAGGAGAAGGAACGGGAATCGTCGACCACCATCTCAAAGCTTGAACAGCGATTGAAAGCAGCCGCCGACGACGCAGACTTTTACAAACGCGAACGTGATTACCTGGCCGGAGTCCTGCTACAAGTCCCTGGCGGCGACCGTCACTTCCCACGCCCGCAATCACCACGACACCGGCGATCCTCGACTATCACGAGCGCAATGAGCGCGAGTGGGAGTGCAGGCTATCTTTCTGGATCTGAACAGTACGCGCCTCGCAGCCCGGAGCAAGGCCGCAATGTCCGCCGTCGTACGTCCGTTCACTCGTTGCCACCACCGCCACTACCACCTGCGGCGATGGCAGGCCAAGGATCGACTGCTGCATACGCCAGGCCGCCGCTCGCTCCGCAGCCACCTCCGTACCATCACGGTTCGGCATTGCCCTCGCCGCTGGGCGGCGGCGGGATGCCCGGTCCACCCCAGCTGCCTCCACCCCAGCAGTTGTCACATCAAATGGGTTCGTCCAATTTGATGCAAGCGCCACCTCCAACGGAAGGCCCGTGGAACCCATACGCGGCAACGCGCCACCCACAACCGCCGCGGAGCCAGGCCTAGTACGCCGCGTTCCTTGGCACCGTGGGCGAGCCATTGGCCATACTCAGGCTCACGCCTATCATTGTCATCATTAATCGTTTCATTTGTCCTAGAGAACTAATTTGTTTATCCGCTTACTTCAACTCTCCTACATGGAGTGGGCCTGTCCAGAAGGAGAAAGATACCCTTTTGTTACTTCTTGCTGTTCTGCCTGCCACGGACACGAAGGTGCCGCGAAGGTGTTTCCTGCAGGATATTTTACCACTTTTCCTCAAATGTACACTCGAAGATACCCCTAGATTGTTTGGCTGGTTTTCCTCATTCCTCCTTAACTCTAATCTGCTCACTAAAATGTCTGCGCTACTGTCTTACAATCATACTTCAAGTACCTAGAATTGTATCTAATGTTAATATACGACGCTTGCTCCATTCTTCTGACCTGCAGTCTCTGCCCATCCTTCGGTCACGCGTCCGCCGGAATTGATCCACGCCACCAGAAGATGAAAAGTCTATTGTCAGGCAGTCTGGACGCTCGATGTTGTCTGACGAAAGCTTATTCGCATCCCAATAGATGGACGATAAGTTGCGGAATCCTAGCCCTTAGGCTGCAACCTCATCCATCGTGATATTCGTCAGTCAGCGCTACGGGAGATGCGAAGCAGGCCAGACCAGACCAGAGGACGGCATGGCGCGAGCGTGCCTAATAGTCGCCACCACGAATGACTGAACGAATCAGACGCCCAACGATAACTCATCCCTCTGATGCGCCTCACGCCCCTTGGGCATCACTATCCACAGTACCACGGACTCAACAAAACAAAAACAACAATATCATAACATCATAACATCATGATGGGACACTTGGAGCCGTGCCTAAGGCCACCTTTCGAGGTCCTTCAGCAATGTCGAAGGAAGTCCGGTGTATCAGCCTCGAACTCTCCTCTCCCTCTGTCACTTTTCACTTTCCCTCCAACAACCCAAACCGCAACGTCACAAACTCACAATGCGCGAAACAAGACAGACACAAGACCATCGGAACATCTTCCCGCTTTCCATCTCTCTCTTTGACCTCCTCCCTCCTCCCTGAACCGACCGTTGTCAGATTACCATCTTACTATTGCGTCGCACCATCGATGCCTCACATGATCACATCCCCAATCACATCTCTCACCAAACTCTCTCAAACAGGCAAGTAACGCAAGCGCCCAACATCCGGGAAAATCGGGGTTTCCCTTTCTCGTCTTTACTCGTTCTCAATCGGGCGATGGCGCCACCACGTGGGACGCGCACGGCAAAGGCAGTGCATCTTTAGGCAACCAACCCATCCATGCAAAAAATACTAAATTCTCCCGCCAACCGGGGACTTCCTTGCCAACTAACAGGTGAGGCCAGACAGATACCAACTCCGCCGCTTGCTTCCTGATGGTCGGGGAGGGAAGCCATGTTTTGATGACAGCACGCCCTCTGCACGCTACTGAGCACAAGGTTTGCAACGATGGAGGATCGGGCTCGAACTCTCCCAGCTGATGAGATGGGGAGATGCACGGAGGGTTGTCTTTTCCGCCTATCAGGTCGCTGGGCGTCGTTTTGATTCCTCGGTTTACGGCTGGCTGATTAGTTATAGGGCGTGCGGCGAGTATCGGGGCGTAAGTTGAAAGGCTGGATTTCCTTTCATTAATTCGTTTCATCTTCAAGCCGTTTTATCTATCACGTGTGGCCCAGGCTGGTGGATGGCGCGTGTGCCGTTCTGCTGGTGGCCATGGTGGGACGCGTGACAGGTATTCTCTAGCGCAGGCATAACCATGATGTTACTGACGCGTGCAAACATCCAAGAAGTGGTAAGTTTGGAGGCCTCGTGCAATTTTCTGCGAAGGATGGTAGACAGCCAGGCAGGTACAAAGCCTGTCTGGTGGAACAATTCGACCAACCGGGGAGGGTGGGAGACTGGTACCAGGAAGGAAGTGGAGTATACACGTATACATCGCGGCTGTCAGCATGTCAGCAGGGGAAGTCAGAAAAGGTGTAGGCAGACGATGGGTGCGGGCGAATGATGAAGGAGTGGAGTCCGCAAACAACGACTGTGATTGAAGCAAAGCAAGAGGCGTGAGTTCGAGCCTGCATCGTCTTGATCAGGGTTCGCGTCTCTTTTTTTCCAACTTCCACTTACGTTCTCACCTGAAACGAATAATGAAGCTTTTGCTGAAGACAGGAAGAAAACGTCCCCGCTTGCCTTGATGCAGAGCGAGGCTGGAAATGGCAGGGGTTGCGCCCGTGGGAGCGTGTCGAAGTTTGTTTTCCATCTGCTGCTCCACCTTGCCCGTCTTGGAGAGAGGGTTTTGGCCTTGCGAAGGTAAAGACGAAGGTTTGGCGGAGCCTGAGCCCGGCCTCCGCCCAAGTCTTGTCGGTAGCAAATGCACCGAGTTGCAATTGCGCTTGGGAGTCTCGAGCAACGCGAAACGATGTCGTCAATGGATTGAGCACGCCGTTTGAACGGTGAAGCGGACGGTATATTGCGATCACCCTACAGTGCCGTGTGCGATCTAGACGTGGTTGAGTTCGCCGGTCAGAATCTCGTGCTGAGGTGGCACTGGTAGACTGCTAGTGCGCCGGCATGATCCTCGGCAGGCAGCCGAGCGAACCCTGGCATTAGTGGGATATCAACAATCATTCATGGTACGATATGATCGTCTGCAGAAACCGTTGGAACTTAACGCCAGAAAGCTTAGGGATTGACTTTCAACTTCTGGGGCAATCAGCTGAGCCTGGCTAGGTATCAAGGATGGCGTAAGAGCCTCGTCACTCCCATCTCGACCTCGGCGGGCAGGTGGAGATTAAGGTGTGATGTTGCAAAGCAATAATCCAAACTATCTTTCTGCTGTCGTGCTCGTGCTCGTGCACGTTGTAAGCGCGTATCAGCTTCCATCATGTGACGATGCTTACAGTCACGATAGTTTTGGTTAACGCGTTGGCCAGGCACTCCCGTCTCGGAGTTTACCTGTGGCTAGGTATAGTCGTCATATGTTGCTGTTGCGGTTGTGAAGTGAAGAATGATATGTGAGGTCGGTGGGACGCGGACGGGCCCGAGAGTCCAGTCAAACATCCCTGCTAGCGATCGTGCATATCTGCATCTGCATGCTTGACTCGTGAATCAAATGACCTCCGCCGCCTAGGTGCCATAATTGTCCGTTGTATCATTTCGAGCAAGGTATGGTAAGGAGGCTGTTCCGACCTGCAGGACGCCGGCTACGTGTACTCCACAGTCATTATATCTGCATCGATGCCCCCACCGGACCCGTCGATCCGGGCCCCGTGCTTGGGCAATCAAAGCCGACGGGACGGCACAAGGGCGCGGAGGGCTAGGTATCGTACCTCATATGAGGAATCCGGCCCGTTGGCTTCGTTGATGTCAACTGTCGAGCATAACTCTCACGACTCAACAGCGTTTTCAGGCCATGTTACGTTTATCCATATAGACATGCCCAAAACATGTCACACTACCTGCTAGCCATTGCACGCCCGCTTTTCCCCGTCAATAGTTTGCCGGAGAAGCCGGCAATACTTTCAAGTAAGTCATCCAGGTCCATTTCCTTCGCGTCCGCGCTCTTCTTGACCGGTGCTTGCCGCTTGACTTTGGAATACGCGCATGGGTTCCCAGTGGGAAGGCGTGAGCGCTTGTTGTCACACTTTTCGAAGAGCCAGTCGAGGTCTTCGTCTGCTGCGATCACGTGGCGTTTCCTTTCGGTGGCGGGTTCGTTATCAGGTGGCTCGACTGCTGGCGTGACTTTTGACTGTTGCGCGGGTTGTGCTTTGCGAGCACGTTTAGTGTGGATCAATCCGACCGAGGAATTTGGTACTGGGTCGGTACCGGTGCCATGTTTGCTTTCGTCGTGCTCAATTGTGGGATTGATAACAGGCGCCGCCTTGGTCTTTCGACTAGACTGCTTCGTTCGAGCACGATCAATATCCTTGTCCTTGCCTGCAGACTTGACAGTAGTCCCGAAGTCATCAGACGGTAGACATTTAACGATATTAACGTCTGATTCAGCGAGGACTCGCCGTGGTTTTCTCTTTTCTCCTCCTGTTCTGCCGCCTCGCGAGCTCTGGACTTGCTCGCCAGCCAAAGAGTCAGAGTCGTTGATAATGTCTTGCGACATTTGAGTCTCTGGAATCTCGATATCCGGAGGCTCGATCGCTGCAACGATCATCTCGTCGATGACATCGACAGGCTTGACCTCTTTGTTGACTGTTTTGCGGGTGGTTCTTGAAGGCGGCGCTTTTGACGCCCGAGGCCTTGTCTGTTCGACCTCGTCTGCTTCCTTCCCGTCCGATGCTCGATGAGCGGTAGCCGGCTCGCTTCCCTTTAAATCACCTTGTGCCAAAAGCTGAACGCGCGCCTTACGGGTTTTCTTGACTGGCGGTGCTTCTGTAACCAGCGCTTCCGTTTCTGCTACATGATGCGTGTCTTCCAATGCTGCTGGCTCAACCGTAACTTGCTTTACGCTTGCCAGAACACCAACCTTGGGGATCCTATCGCCCTGTTTGCGAGCTTCTCCAATAGGTCGCGCCTTTGAATCTGCCAACGAAGTCACATGTTCCAGTACAGCGTTCTTCTTCGGTCTCCCACGTTTCGCCGGAGGCTCTGGAGCCCGTCTTAGCTTGTCTGCTGGTACAAGCTCTTCTTCGTATCCTAGAGCCACTTTCGCCGTGGCACTGACCGCTGCTTGCCTCCTGGGTCTCCTAGCCGTCGGCTCAGTCACAGTTGCTGTATCGTTCTCCATGTCTTCCTCCACAGCGCGCTTCGCGGCCTTTTTCGTTGTAGCTTTTGCTTTGGTAGCCTTTGGGGCGATTTGAGGCTTCGTCTTTTCCACACGAGGATTCTGCAGAAGTTTCTCTTTCGGTGAGTTCATTCCAGTTGCTATCGGCGCCGGCGCTTCCTCTGGCGGGTTGATGTCGACATACAAAGCATCGGCACGTTCTCGCGGCGTGGGTTTCCCTTTGATCTTTCTTAATTGTCCCTCGACTTCAAACACCTCGAGCTCCTCAACTACTTTCTCACATGCCTCGTCGTTTGCTTGCTGCTTTGCCCTGGCTGTTCTTTTCCTTCTAGACGGTGCTGGCGCAGTTTCAATCTCGTCATGTGTAGGATCTTCCTCGATCGTTTCTTTCAATCTACTCTCAGGTTGCCTATTCTTGGGCTTGAGTCCAAAAATGAATGTGTCTTCTGATCTTTCGGATTGAGGTGGGTTTGTCGTGGGCTTGGGCAGCGATTCTAGCTCATCGTCCAGTTGTAGCTTGCGCCGAGGTTTTGTAGACGCTCTAGAGCGTTTCGGTGCCTTGACTGGTCGGGCCGAGGTTGGCGCGTCGATCAAAGCGGTCTTTTGTTTTCCAGAGACCGTTTGTATAAGAGGGTCTTTCACTTGTGCGATAACATGCTCTGCGCTCTTTTTCCCAGTGTGTTCTTTGGGCAATTGGACTACTTCTTCCACTTGATGCGACGTATGTTTCTTGCATGGCTTTGGCGATGGCGATCGGACTGTTCTCTGCCGTTTTGTGGGATGTCCAACTATCGTTTGCTCAGGAAAGGCCGGCGCGGTTGTAGGGAGCGCGAAAGAGAATCCAAAGTCTGCGGTGATTGTCCGTACGCTTTATACGGCATTAGTGACATGGTCCAGTTGACCTGCTCCAATAAAGTGTTTGCTACTCACCCTGCGCCTCTCTGTCGCATAAGATGTCGCTCAATTCTGCTCTCTGCGATACGGTCAGCCTGGTGCTGCGCTCGTAAGGTGCTTCCAATTTGCATTACCTCTCGTAGGCGTACCCTGTGACATACTGCCGTTAGAGAATAGCGGGTGCGCTTGATGCGCCCGATAGCAGTGATGTTGGAATCTATGTATGCTGGTCAAGGTAGATGATGCTCGGATAATCACATGCTGTCAACAAGCTTCCTGATCGGGGTAGGGCTGAACAAGGTTCGGCACGTGCTAAGCGACATCGGGTTGCCCTGTCCGCTGGTGTTTGTATACATCGTCACGTCTCACGTCTTGCGCCGACAGTAAAACACCTTAGCGAGACAGTGATATTGACCCACGAGAGTCGCTCATATAGTGATCAGCATATCCAGAGACATCAGTCAATATGGTGTGTATCCCTTCATCCCACTACACCACAGCATAGCACAACAACACAGTTGCTAACAATACACAAGTCTTCATTCCGCGCAGCCACCCTATCTCCAGCTGGATCGGACGCAGGCAGTGTCCGCCAGTCACCATTCCGCAGACAGAACTCACACGCTGGCCAAAGAGAAACGACACCCACAAGCTCGCCTACCAAGTCGTCAGCAGCAGGGAGTCCGCTCAGGATGGGCTCGCTGTCACCCGAGAAGGCCTCACCGTTCGTCCGTAGGCCCAGTCAGATTAGTGGCCAGGCTGCAGAGCGACCGTCTAGTCCTCTTGCGCGCCCTCCTAGTGGCTTCGGTCCACCCTTGAGAAGTACTGCGGCCGGTCGACAAGCAAGAGTAGAGAGCATCAGTGATAGCGTGGTCAACATCGGGAGGCCAGAGTCACCGTCCAGGTCGCCTACCCGCCATCTATCAGCTATCGAGATCCCGGCCTCACCTGAGCCCGAATCGCCATCTCCTCTAGAGAGCACGCGTCAATTGCCCGTACGTGAGCAACCAAGCGCCAATCTCACGGTACCCACGCGACCTCAAGCGCAACGGATTCCCACATCCTCATCGATAGCCACAATCCGCCAACCGAACTTCAAGAGCACAACATCAAACACCTCCAACTCCCCAGAACAACAACGCCACAAACCCCAAAGTCGCCCCACTCGACCCGGAGGCCCAGTCCGCGGGGCCAGCGCCTACACCTCTCTCCCACCCGCCCTCCTCCACGCTCTGCGCTCCAGCTTCGAAATCCTCGACCCTTCAGCCACAGGCAGCATAACGCCCCAGGCCCTCCCCGAAACCCTCGAACAAATCGGCCTCCCAGCGCCAACGGCATCCCAACTCGCATCCCACTTCCCGCACCCACATAATAATGGCCTCAACCTAGCAACCTACCTCGATACGCTCTCCTCGCCACTAGCACAGCTTTCCCCACCCGAAGAACTGCTCGCAGCATTCGCGGCCTTTGACATCGACGACAGCGGACAGATCGACGCGCGCGAGCTGCGCGAGGCCCTGCTGAACACCGGCCCAGAACCAGGCGAAGAGGATTACCGCATGTCAGAGCGCGATGTCGACGGCATTCTCGGGGAGTTTGTCGGTCGGAGAGCCTTTGGCGCTAAGGGTCTGAATGCCGCCAAGGGCAAGGGGGAGGTGTTCAGGTATCGCGATTTCATGGCAAATTTGAGTGCGGGTGGACAAGGGCAAGAGCAGGAGGTCGTGGGATGAGAGGGTGTTTACGTCGAGATATGATTTGTAATGGTTCAATGGCGTTAGTATGTAGGTATGGGATTCCAGACCTTGACCCAACGTTTACATGTCATTTAGGAAATTAGGAAACAGCACGTTGGTAAAGGTTTTACTGCGGCAGGTGCAAGCAATGGATTTTCTTTCTGTTTGGTGATCGCACACTTTTTTTTCTGGGAATGTTGCTACCAACGCCATGCAGGAGACTCATCGATGAAATGTAACTTGAATATTTTACATCACTGTTATCAAACGCAGTTCTCTTTCTCTTACTATGTCTCGTTAAAGGTATTCAGGTCTTTATCGACGGTCTGTTGATCTGATGACATTGAATAGGGTTAGGGTTGGGGTCCACCGGGAGACGACTACATGCAGTCCTAGATCAGGTACCCTGCCACGAAGAGGTAGAGATCCCTTCATTTCAAAACGACACGACAGACGTGCGAATCTGGAACCGATTGGTACGCCTGTCCGTTGATAACACAAGTAGACATCCAGATGTGTACTCTCGGATCGAGTTTCATATATAAACATAGTATTATTCGCTATCTAGTACTACAGCCAACCTAGCACATAGCCCCACCCCTAAGACATGAAAGAAAAAACACTGGCAAGGTATATGCGTGCCCTAGATAGAGCCTCTTCCTTGCTCTATTGCTCGCGTGCTGCTGGCCCCGCCAGCAGGCTGTGTGGTATATGAGTTGTCGTAGTTAGGTCCTGTGAACCGTAGTGTGCTCGCGCGCTTATCGCGGCCGGCGAAGCCCGTGCTTCTGAGCCCAGTGGAATACAACTGGCGGCGCTGATATCGTTGCTCTGTAGTGGAAGAAGGGAACAAGGAAACACAGATAGAGAACCAGAAAGGAGAGGCGTTGGTGGAGCGCATCAGCGTCCTGAACAGCAGTGCAGAGAAGAGAAGAAGGGACGGAGTATAGAAGGAAATCAGCGAGAAGCAGAGAATCAGAAGCGGGTGCCTCATCGGGTGTGGTGGGTCAATGTCCGCCCATTTCGCCAACTCGCACTCGCTCTCTAAGTCCATTAACGCCAGTCACCTCGAGCGCTTTTCTGCAGCCGGCACACATTCGAAGAGCGCACCAGCCACAACTCCAATGCTGGCGTTCGTCGTCTGCGTGGCAAACTGCGCATTCAACTGGAGCGCATGTGTTGCGAGATGGTAAAAGGCGGTTGTGTGAGCGGTAGCACTTGATCTGTGTGAGTGACATGGGCGGCGAGTATGCATAGCCGGATGATTTGAAGTAGTGGCCCAGGTTCCGATTGGTCAGATCGATGTTCAAGTCAAGGTCTGCGTCGTTGGGTAGGTGTGGGAGAGCAGTTTGGGAGATGGATGAGTAGGGGTGAATTGTCGAAGTTGTAGCCGAGGCTGGCAAGTGGATGTAAGATGGCGTGGCGCTATTGTAGACTGATGTCGAGGTGATCACCGTGCCATTGGTATTCTGGGAGTTGTCTGTCGCATTGCGAGATTGAGCGCGAGACTCAGCGCGGCGACGTGCGGTGCTCAGGCCATTCAGGAAAGACGATGCAGATTGAAGATTCTTGGCTTCCTGATGCGAATGTTAGTCACGATGCTGCTGGACATGCGTGGTAACAAGGCACTGCTTACGGTGAAAATCGCTAGGCCACTGCTACGGCGTCGAGCTTTAGCAATCTCTATATCTGGCGGTGGCGGTGAAGCTGCTTCTGGCGTGTCCATGCGGTCTTTAAGGCCATACTTGTGTGGGCTATCTTCTGGGATGGGCGAAGGCGCAGGAAGTGTGGGCGATAATGCTGAGATACGCAGGTGTGTCGGTGAGTCTTGCTCGGCGGAGTCTTGCATGTGAAAGCCTGGCTGACAGCCTGTGATGGTGCCACTGGCACTGATCGGTCGGGCTGCGCTCTCTTCTGTGAGGGTCGCTGACGGTGAAACCGGGTGCATTGGGACCGAAGGCGATGGCGCAGAGTGACGGTGTGCATGCCTCGCCCTGATGCGCTCCGGTTCGTCATCCTCAGTCTCGTCGTCGTCGTCATCGACCATGCCATCCAAGTTCGGAGCGGTCGCGGCTCTGGGAACCTCGATCACTGTCGCAGTCAACTCGGTTGGATGAGGAGAGCTAGCATCGAACCGCTTGAAGACATTGATGGAGCTTCGTCGCGGCACTCGGGTGCCCTTCGACCGTGAGTTTCGCAGCACGCTGGCTGAGCGGTCATCGGTCTGATCGGAAGCACCGTCGTGGGCAGGATCGGGATGCGAAGGGTGGTTGCCCATGGTCACGTCGACGTCGCCGATTTGCAGTGCTGGCGACCGTCTGTGGCGTGGTCTACCTCTCTCGGGCGAGCGCGGCGGTATGGGCGGCGGCGCGAGGTCAAGGTCGAGTGTTTGCGGTGCTGCTGAGGCGAAGCTCGTTTCTTGGATAGCCTGTTTTAGTTTATAGGCTGGTAGGGTGGAGGCGCCGTTGGTGCCGTCGATGGAAATGGTGGCAGGGCGAGTAGGACGAGAGAGAAGACAACGTGGGTCGGTGAGTGAGGTTTCCAAGGCAGTTGCTTTCGAATGGGCGGGCACGTGGGAGGCAGGCCGCAGCTGCCGGGTTGCGGTTGTGGTCGTTTGTGCGGAAGGCGTGCCTGCTTCCAAGGTGAAACCAGCGAGCGACTTCCCGGTATCTGGACGTGAGGGCTCGCTGGTGAACCAATCGTCATCGTCGGGTCCTGTACTAGAAATAGGACTGATGTCTGTGTCTGTCGATGTCGCTCTCTCGTTGGAAGATCTTGATGTTGATATCGGGCTGATGCATGGCGACACTGGAATCTTGTCTGATGATCTCGAATGTTCATGTGCTGATCTTGGAATCTCGTCTCGCTCGATTGGATAATCTCCTCTGCAGGGTGATAGTGAGTCTGCCGGCGACACTGATCGTTTGTTCTTGCCACCGCCTCCCAGCATCATAGTCAGCACGTCCAGTCGAGCCGACTGCGGCCTCCCTTTGCGGGTCATAGGCATGTTGTCGGTGTCAAGACTGATGGAGTGATAGGTAGGTCAATTATGTACTTGACGAGTGGTATGTATGCTCGAAGCAGGTCGAAGGGTACTGTAGTAATGATGATCTCCTATACAGAGGCTCAGACATGAAGCGGCAGAGGCGCTACATACATACATATAGATACCTGTAGAGTACATGTACCCACCTGCTCCGTCCAACTCCCTGTGACGCCGAATGCACACAGCGAACAGACCACCGGGCACGACATCGACGCCACGGCGCATCTCACACGGTCGAGGCGATCGGGGTCAATGGTTCGCGATGCTGCGTCACGATGCAATCGAATCACCGGAGGGCACAGCAACATCCGACAGAACAGTACGACAATCAGCCACGAGCCAGTCGCCAGCCCTCTCTGGCGGAGCGAGCATGAACGCGCAGAGCATGCAAATTGGCCATGCTCGTGCCATGTGGTGCAACGTCCGCATGGAAGGGCCTGGTAGGCATGGTTGGAGGATATGATTAGACGGCAGCAGGTAGATGGTGTGAGGGCTGTTCGTGCTGCAGGGCGAGTGGTCTGGCTACTGCAGGGCTGGGCGCACGGAGACAAGCGTGAATGTCGCCAGCCGGGATGTGCCAGCAATCTGTAACAAGGCCAATTTTGTCTTCGATGGCACTCCGAGGCAATGCACTCATGTCACTGTGCAAATATCTGCTAGTGTGAGTTGGGGGACAGAGTCTTCTCTGTCAACATGACGATGTGCATAGCAACGCAGTCTTCTAGAACAACATCCGTGGAACAACTCTGATCTCACCACCCCGAACACACCGAGATCTACGAATAGTAGTCCCGGAAGCTCATGCAGGAACAGGCGCCTCTACCGTCGCACTGCCGCTCCCGACGCACCAATCAGAACACATGATCTTCTGATCACCAGTGGAGATCACCAAAGATCAGCCAGATTGTGACGACATCCATTTCTGCTCTGCTCTGGCCTCTGCCCTCATGTCACCTCTGTACACGCCAACACGCGAAATGCCATCTGCCATTACCACCAGTGCGTGTGCCAGGCATGCCTTTGATGCGCATACCATACACTGCGCCTCTGCCTCCTCCAACGATCATACCGTCCTCTGCTTCCACTACTGAAGGCGCCCTCGCAGCACTACACGCGTTCCTCACTTCCCACAATCCCCGCCGAAATGGAAACGGTCGCACTGTGCTCCTCACGGGTGCTGGCATCAGTGTTGCCAGTGGCCTGGCCGACTATCGCGGAAGTAACGGCACATACACTCTAAACAAGACGTACCGCCCAATATACTACCACGAGTTCTGCGCCAACCACGAGGCCAGAAAGAGATACTGGGCGCGCAGTTTCTTGGGCTGGACCAATTTGAACCGCAGCAAGCCCAATGCTGCTCACCACGCCGTGGCTGCGCTAGGCAAACTCGGCTTACTCTCCAGTGTCATTACACAGAACGTCGACTCGTTCCACCCGCAAGCGCACCCCGATCTTCCCACACTCGAGCTGCATGGCTACCTCCGTAGCACCGTCTGCACCTCCTGCCGAACCGAATACGATCGCGTTCGATTTCAGTCAGACTTGGCCTCTCTCAACCCAGCATGGGCAGACTTCCTCGCGCAAATGATCGAGTCCGGCGCACTGTCCACGGAAAATCCCATCGAGCGCAGGATGAAAGGCCTGAAAACAAATCCAGACGGTGATGTCGACGTGCCTGGGGTCGAATACTCTACTTTCCGATATCCCGCATGCCCAGTATGCTTGGACAAGCCTCCAGAGGGAACCACCGTGGATGTGGACAGCGACGGCGCGTGGACCCCAAAGTCCAAGTCAACAGCCGGGATATTGAAGCCGGCGGTCATCATGTTTGGAGAGTCCATCCCCGGTGCTGTAAAAACGGCCGTCGAAAATGCAGTCGACGAAGCCAGTCGGGTGCTCGTCCTAGGCTCATCGCTCGCAACATACTCGGCATGGCGACTGATCAAACGAGCGAAAGAGCAAGGAATGCCAATTGGTATTGCGAACATGGGCGGCGTACGAGGGGAAGAGCAATTCTTCACCGACTTGTCGAATGTCACGGATGGGAGAGAAGGAGTCAGATGCGCGGAGACTCTCGAGACGTTCTTGCCGGATTTAGTTGAGAAGATCAGAGAGTCTGGTCCTGCTACTCCTCCTTCAATCCTGGAGGGAGTGCTTCGCAACCAGAACTTTCGTCCAGCGCCGTGGGCATGATGGATCCGAACGTACAACTGGTGACGATCAACGGGTATGACGAGCGGATGTTACCTGCGTCTTTCAACCCGAAGACTATTCATCATGTGTTATATGAGATGTATGACTGCGCACGGTCTAGGTTCACTCGCCGTCGTAAGGAAGAAAAATGTGAATGCTCACATGTTCGCGCCATACAACACCACTTTGGGATACAAGCAATCTACATCCGCGGATATCGATGGAGAAAATCGAGAAGTTCTGGATCTCGAACATCGATGAATTTGACCAATCTACACTTTGCGGAATATCAGCAAAATCCAAGAGCACTGACTGCCACTATAAGAGAGCGCCCACAGCTTATATGAAGCTGTTTACGCAAATTCAACTACACAATCAAGATCATCGCACCAATGAATACATACGACCATAGGTCAGTGAGTACTGGGCATCCCGTCCGCTCTGCCATACATAAGCACTGAACCGGGCGACTAGTACTAGAGTGGGTGACCATCTGGGAATCCCGCCTGTTGTATGTTTTTGTTTTCTGTCTTCCATCTTTTTTTTTTTGAGGTGGTATCTAGATCGCTCAACTGATCATAGTCCGCCGCCCCTTTCAACGCGCATATCTGGTGGCGGTGGTGCGAGTCTGACATGCATGCGCGCACATGCGTGCTATATACATGTAGCTCGGCTTTCCTCCATGTTTAGATTCGATAAGAAGTCCTAGCCATTGAATCATTTACCAACTCCTACTGTATCCTTCGTTTCCGACATTCTTATCATACAGTAGACGCGTCATCTTGCAACTCCAAACAGGTTTCTCGTCAGCAGCATTCGATGTGAAGTGCACCCTCCCACCCTGTTCGAGCTCGAAGCAGCTCACTATCTAGGTCCGGGGGAAATGGGCAATATCGAAAACATCGGTTCCAAGACATTTTGCTTGTTACGATCGGCTGTCGGGAATTCGTTCGCTCACTGGCCTATCAACCGTCTAAGACTCCCAAAAATATGTGGGCTTCATATATCATTCTTCACGTGGGATGATTTCCAGAGTTGGAACAACCCTTCGAGCGATTCAATCTCCACAGGAACGTCGTCTATCACTTGCTGCTATAGCAGTTGTAGCTATAGAACAGGTGATGAACGACGTTAGGTGCATCGAGATGGCAGATTAGACTTATACGGAAGCTCGCGGCTGGCTGCAGCGGGAACGGACAAAGCCTTAACCCCACAGCCTTGTCTCAGCTTGGCGATCGATACTCGATCGAGAAGGACATCAAGAACATCTAGAAAGGATGGCACTCGATGAACATGCTTTTACTGGGCTACTCCTGTATCTTTCAAAACTGAGAACTTCAGTTGGCACGATGTACCATCCATTCCAATCTCTCACCACGTGAGCAACCCTGGGGTGAGATGCTGAGACGACCAAAGCGCATCCCTTTGGACATGCAGCACATGCAGCACAGGCCTCCGACACGCGTCAAACAAACTTCCCAAACGTCGATCACAACCAAGACATGCGAGGCTTCCGAGAATCCGCCTCCAAATCACAATGGAACAAATCAAGATTGACGTTCGAAACGCTACCGTCCAATCCTACTTCTGTACCTACGTACCTACATGTACCCTAACCTCTCTGCTTTCTCTGGAATCCCTTTTGTCTTTCTTCGCTATCTCCCCTCCCTGACCCAAGTCTTTCGTTACCTTGTGCAAGATCGTCACCAAACTACCTCACCAATAATATCCCCAGCCTCTGTCTTCGGCTCTTCCGCCACAGGAACCGCAAGCAGTCATGGCCGACTGCACATCTCTTTGCAACAACTTCTCACCCAGCAACTGGGCCCTCAACAGCCTGACCTGCACCACTCGCGAGGCCAACGTCGCAGTCGATACCCCGAATGGCCAATCCAACTCGAACTGCGGTGATTCGTTCACCCCTGTTATCGATATCTGCCAGGTGCAGATGAACGTGCAGACGAGCGGCGTGGGATCAACCTACGTCGAAGTCTGGCTGCCTTCTTCCAGTGACGACTACAATGGCCGCACCATGAGCACCGACAATGGCGGCCTGAACGGCTGCGTTCACTACGTCGACATGGAGTATGTCTCCAAGTTTGGCTTTGCCACCATTGGCGACAACGCTGGCCACAACGGCTCCTCCTTCGATGGCAGCTGGATGATGGATTCTAACGAAAAGATCGTTGACTGGGCCGATCGCTCCCGTCACGCTTCTATCGAGATTGGCAAGGAGGTTGTGAACGCTTTCTATGGCAACGACCCCGCGTATTCGTACTACATTGGCTGCTCTGCTGGCGGTCAGCAGGGCCTGCACTCGGCTCAATACCACCCGCAGGACTTCGATGGCATCATCTCTGGAGCGCCGTCGGCCGACTTCCAGAACCTGCAGTCTTGGAGCGCTAGGTTCATCCAGCTTACCGGAAAAGAGGGAGACGAGACATACCTGACCAAGGATCAATGGGTTCTTGTACAATCTCAGATTGAGGAAGACTGCGATGAAGCGCTCGACGGCGTAGCTGATGGAATCATCGAGGACCCTACCATTTGCACCTTCAATACGAGTGCTCTCGACTGCAGCGTCAACAGCGACAGCAACTGCCTCTCCTCCACGCAGGTCGAGACTGTAGACGGCGTCTTCAAGCCCTTGACCGTTGACGACTCGCTGCGCTACCCCGGCCTCCTCCCAGGCTCCCAGGTTGATGCCTTCACCCTCGGCCAGCTCTCCGGAAGCGTGCAAGGAATCGCTCGCGACTTCTTCCGTGCCGTCCACAACGACTCTTCCCTCGACGTCACCAAGATCGATTCCGATGACTACGACCTCGCTCTCAACCTCGATAAGCAAATGGGCTACCCTTCCTCTTTCAACCCGGATCTCAGCTCCTTCCGCGACGCCGGCGGCAAGCTACTCATGTACCACGGCCTCGCAGACCCGCTTACCTCGGGCGCAAACTCGCAGCGCTACTACCTCAACGTCGCCTCGAGCCTCTCCGCCTCCGCAACCGACCTGGACGCCTTCTTCCGCTACTTCCGCATCAGCGGCATGGCACACTGTGGCGTGGGTGGTATCACTGGCGCAGGTGCATGGATGTTTGGGCAAAGCAAGGCTGCCTCGGGCGCAGAGACGAACATTGTCGATATGCTTGTCGATTGGGTCGAGAACAGCAACGCTCCGGACACGATCGAGGGTACCAAGTTCTACTCTGATTCCTCGGCCGAAGGCATCCAGTTCACGAGGAGGCACTGCAGGTTCCCGTACCGCACCACTTACTCCGGTTCTGGAGATGGCAACGACCCTGACAACTGGTCCTGCGAGTTCATCGACAACTGGCAGGATTGCGACGGCAGTGACGGCACTCTCAGGCTCTGCTGATCTTCGAGTCGACTGGATCTGAGGAGATGATCCCCTTCGACCTCGAGGAACCGAAGCAGATCGAGTAGACTTCCTTTCGTTTTCCTTTCGTATTTCCCTTCATCCATTTGGATAATTCTTTCGCAGTCATGTAAACCTAATTTCAAACATCCAATCTTCAATCTTCAAAAGTCATGCCCAGTTTTTAAGAAGCGTCTGAAGGGCGCAGGTAACTCTGCTCAGCCTTTTCACCTTTTCGGCCGAAACTGGGCATAAATCCCTGGAACATGTCTCATCTTTGGCCGAGCAATATATGCATCCTTCCTAGTCAGAAGGCAAACGAGAGATGGCTCAAGGTGGATGGGCTGTCTTTAAGCCGTAATTTGGGTTGTGGCCACTGGTAAGAAGTTTTGCACTCGAACATGCCGCAAGTCCGCCATTTGTTGAGGGGGTTTCCCAGCTAGCCGGTCGGAAGCTGTCTGATTCTGAACTTGAGCGATGAGATCGATCCTGTGCTGCTCGTCTTCTACTACCAAGGCTTTGATCGATTCATTGAGGACATGAGTGTCAATCTTTAGGGAACCCTCAAGAAACACGTCCTCGCTCAACGTCCTCCTCAACCTCCTTCCACACACCTGCATCATACTGCTTCAAACACTTCTCGCACGTCCCACAGTTTCCACACTTGGGACGAAGCCATTTGCCCTTGTATATATCAAAGACAACCTCTTCCACAAAGTAGTGCGATGTCATCATGGGCGGCTTGGGAAAATGGGAGTCTACCCGATGGAATGGTCGGCTTCGCGTTGTTCTCGTATGCACATCGACGCCGAATTTTCGCCCGGCGGCAATCGCCTTCCGGAACCAGCGTTTACTGCGTGGGTGATCGATGTTGTAATACAGGTTGTCCAAATCGTCCAAGTAGATGGCTTTGAGGTTCGGGAAACGACCTTCGAAGGTTGTCGCAGGTTTGCCGGAGTTGTCAGCAGCTGCGTCCTCGCCTTCATCACTTCCATCGACTCGCCCATACTCGATCATTGTCGTGATGGCTTGGTCCCAAAGATCGGCATCTCCTCTGAATAGATCGGAGCGTCCTCTTGGAGTCCCGAGTACAAGAACCTCCGTGCTGTTCGGGAACGCATGATCCATGCAGAATCTGGTGAAGAATTCAGAGTCGCTGATCCACGTATTTTCGTCGCTGCACTCGACGTCACCATCGTACTTGCCCATAGCTTCCAGCATCACGTCATTAGCATCGACGTAGATTGTCCGCAGACTGCACAGCGAGTTCATGTATTCTGGTAGGCACAGGTTGCAACGATAACCTGTCATCGTAGCCGTATCGTAGAACATCAGCGTCTCCAAGGACTTCCGGTAACACTCTCCTGAAAACTCGACTATAGCGTCGACATCGTTCACCTCGCCACCAGCAATCGTGAGAGACCTGAGTTGTTTGAAACCGCGAATCATCACATTCATTTCGTTGTGGTATATTTTGCCACCCTGAAGGAACAGGTGCTGGACGGAGGAGCTGCCGTTTTCGATTTCATATCGGGCGCCTGTTTCGCCTTGGTCGTCAACACGCACCCATGGCATCTCTAAGCCGAAGCAATACACCGAGACCAGATTTGGCAAATGCATGCAATTCGCAAACAGAGACGGCGAAGGTTTGAAGGTGGAATTCCTGGGGTCGTTCTCAGTGTCCACCCCGATCGCCAGATCCTGGACCGAATTTAGACCTGCAGGCCAGGGTGCAGATTTGTTTCGGAGTTGGTTGACGATTGCCTGGTTGAGATATTCCAGGCCGAACCGTGGATTTTCAGGAACACCGCTGGGTTCAGTCTCAAGGGTCGCTTTTCCGGCGAGGCGTGGGTTCCGACTGAACTTCACAGTTCGTATCTTTGGACAGACTCCAATCAACAGAAGCTTCAGAGGTGCATCGTTTCCATGCTCCAAGTCTGCGCGCGCCTTGTCGATCGCTTGCTCATCAAAGTAATAGACTTCCCGGAGCAGGTCCAAGAGGTCGGCCTGCTCGTCCCACGTAAAAGCATAATCGGGCGGCAGCGACGAGTCTGTCAGTCCAGCATTCTCCGCTTCCTCGTAGTCATCAGATCCCGTCCAATGCGACCACTGCGTTCTAATGCGATAAAACCCGAGCTCCCGAATGTGCCATGCAACATCCTCGTCACGAAGTGCGTTTCGAAGTACCTTGGTGATCGATTGTGGATTCCCGTCGTTGTAAACGCGATATTGGGCATGTAAAGCTCGATGTTTCTTCAGTAGACCACTTGTACACTTTTCGAGGAATCTGCAGCTGCAGGACAAGTCAACGAGTGTCGCAGGATCGACAAAGTGCAGGACTCGCAGAACGAGTTCAGGCGCGAGGTCCGTAGTGAGGTTCATGATGCTGGCAAGGATTTCCCTCCGAGGTGCCAGGGAGCACGTGAATGTTGTCTACCTAGGAAGGCTGGCGTATGATCAAGTAGTGGCCAGTGGGCGAAGGCGGCAACGACCGACGACGCTGTTGGGTGATGCTTGTTATGCGCTTGTCGGCGGTGAGGGAGAGAACCTATTTGGAAGGCTCGATACCTTTGTTGCTCAATCGAGGGGAAAGCTGGTGGAGGAAAGCAGATAGAAAGTATGTAAGGTATATAAGGCGCCTGCGGCTTAAAGAGGCCAAGCGCCCAGAGTCGTAGGCACCAACACAAACGAGCAGGGGTTGTGCAATTTCATGTAACGTCACCGGTGGAGGAAATGTACTATGTATGCTGTGCCTCACATGTGCATCTGCGGCGTTCAACGCCTCTTGGAGTCTTGTGCCTTCAACTCTACTGCTGTTCAGGCGTAAGAGCCGCTCGCTCAAGTAAGGTTTGCTTTGAGACATCTGTAGCACCTACGAAACCCGCTGTGAGAACATTGGTATTGGGGAAGTCGAGGATGGTTAGGCGGTCAGCTTCGATGAGTTCGGTACGCTCGCCGCTGCTGTTCTTCTCTAGTGCTGGAATAAGACCTTGACTTGCGACGCGTCTGCCAATCCGCGCCGGACGCGGATGGATGTTGGTGAGATGATTTCACTTGCGTTGCAAATTAGTCGATGTTCATAGCAGATAGAGGGAGTCGTGGAGTTCACAAACGAAGCGTTGTTGTTGCCGCGTGGCGAGGTGGTTTGCGGCCAATGGGAAGCTTGCTTGCTCGATCTGGCATAGCGCAGAAAGTTAGACCGCGTCGCTGGCGCGCGACGCCGACTTGCGCATATCTCGAAATATCAACCTCAGTTTACACTCACTACAAGTACATACACTGCCACCTAACAACCACCCTCACCCCGCATTCCGTCTTTTGTCTTCCCTGCACAATCGTCACTCGTTCAACGCTGTTGTGAACAATAGCCAGCCCCGCCCATTGTCGCCAGCCTCAGTCTTAGGAGATGTAAGTATCTCTCTTCCAGTTCCTCTCGACCACAACATACATCGAGGAGAGAAGGCTGACCATCGCAATGTCTAAACCAGTGTTCAAGGCGCAGAGCGTCTCGCTTCTGCCAACATGTTCGGCCGCTCAAATTCGCTGAGCATAAACACTGGCGCAGCCAACACCAACTCCACATTGTATGCATCTCCTGCTTTTTCTTCCATTTTGCCCCAATCGCATTCTACGCTTCCCGGCTCGACTGGTTAAAGTTGCGGAACCCCGGTCCTTTCATTCAGCATCAATTTTGGGAAGCGCCAACTCCGGAGCCAGACTTCCCGTCACAATGGGCAGACTATTCCGACGAGGCACCACGCGATGTCTGTTTGGAGGAAGCTCCATGGCTTGACGAAAACTGGAAGCCATCACCGGCGCCAAAGACACCAACTCTTGAGGATCGCGCGACTCTCTGGACATTCGCAGAACCTCTAAATAAAATCAACCGACCTGACCTTTTGGGGCCTGGACCAAGAAAGAAGCTAACACCACGAAGTGGATCACAGCAGACGGGCGGGTCGCAGCCGCAGCAAGGGGGTGGTCTTTTCGGCGGCGCCGCAGGGGCCACCCAAACATCACAGGCCCAAGGTGGCAACAGCTTGTTTGGTGGTAGTCTTTTTGGCGGTTCCCAGCAGACACAGAACCAGCAAAGCACCCAGCAACCTGCCACAGGAGGTCTATTCGGCAACACCCAGCAGAACCAGAACCAGACTCAGCAGGAGCAAAAGCCTGCTAGTGGAGGTCTATTTGGCCAGACGAACCAAACTCAGCAACAAAACACACAGCAGCCCGCAGCGGGTGCAAGTCTTTTCGGCGGCACGCAGTCCACAAGCAAACCGGCAGGCACTTCAATGTTCGGAGGAGCCACCACCACGGGTGGTCTATTCGGCAACAGCACAGCACAGCAACCTGCTCCTGCTGCTCAGTCACTGTTCGGTGGCCAAAGCCAGCCGCAACAGCAGCAGCAACAACAACAACAACAGCCACAGCCCAGCCAAGCATCGCTTCTAGGTGCTTCTCGCTACAACCAGTCTCAGTATCAGCCTTTTGTTACCGGCAGACTCACCATGGGCCAGGGGCAAGGTGGAGCACCCCAGCCTACCGCCAAGCCCGCCACCAAACTCGACTGGTCGAATGTGCGCAACACGACCCGCTTCAATGATCTCACCGACGAAGCAAAGCGCGACATCGAGCAGATCGACGCGTTGATCGCGAAACAAGAAGAATACTGCAAGAAGATTGAGGCATTCCTCCCAAACCACCAGGATTCGCTGCAGACTCTTGGCCCTGATGTCCGTATTATCACAGAGAAGCTTGAGGAAGTCGATCGCAGCCTCGCAGTCGATGCGCAAGGTGTTCAACAAGACAAGAACATCACCGAGAAGGACGAGATCGACATTGACCGTTGCATTCGCATCGTGGACAATCTCCGCATGCCGGCACAATACATATACCACCCAGCCGCCAACAGCGGACGGCAGCCGCAAGCGCCAGCTTGGGACGAAAGTTACGATGTAGACCTCGTTGGCAACTTCTTCCAGCCGCTGATTCAAGACATGGCGAGACTTCTCGCAACATACTCTGGCAATCTGGCCGAGATTGAGAACCACATGGGCATCATTGAACAATCTGCGGTGGCACAGGCACACCAGCTAAACGCGCAGCGGTCTGGCTTGGGTGGTCAGCGTGATGTCGGCGCCGATAGTGTGAGGCAGCTTGCTGATACACTTCGCGGCTTCGAAGCCAGCATTCTTGCTGCTGCGGGCAAAGTTGGCGAATGTCGTGAAGGCGTCAACGAGCTTGTGCTTGGCAAGCTCGGTGCCTCGCAGTCGGCGCGTCGTGCTTGGTGAGAGGAGAAAGATTGTGTACTATAAATGGTTTGGGCGAACCTGGCGTGGTAACGAGACGATCAGGGATGTTCATTAGCAGCAATTGAGGTTGACAAGAGAAGGCGAGAGAAGGCGAGATTGGAGTAAGAAAAGGCCCAATCCTTACCTTGATGATCGCGAAACGCTCGAGCTCAATGACATGTACTATACTTGAATGGCAGTTGTCATTGAACTCAGTGAACACTCTTAACTTGTCCCATTTTCTTTCGCTGTGTCCTTAATGTATACCACCATTGCCACTCTTATCCATTGTGCATGCTTCCAGTATTGAGTTTCAATGCCTCGATTCCCCTCTCTTGTCTCGCCCTTGAGCCGCAAACCCCACTTTCGCGGCATCCCACATTGATGAAGTCACCCGAGTGCTTGGTCGCATTGATGCTCACATCACGACGTAGCACTTTCACTCCCACTTTCAATACATGACCATCCATGCCGCTGTATAGCAATGCCCACGTTCTCGCTAGCCGGCGTCTCCAGCGATGAGTTCGGAAACACACCCACCATCTCACAGTCCAACCCACCTTCGCTGCCCACGATATGCGCCCAAGTTCATGACCGACTTGAGGCATTCCTCGCCTCTGAACCGAAGAACGAGAGACTCCGAGGGGTGCAAGAGCAGAGTCGCCTTAGCCTAAGGATAATAGACGAAGCATTGCAGAAATATAGGTAAGCTGCCGCCTACAGGCCACCTGGCACACACGCCTCGATCGAGAGGACCACCCACGGCAGGAGGACGCTGACGGCTAAGCATTCAAGTCTAGATGAGCTCTCCCTCTCATACAATGGCGGCAAGGATTGCCTCGTCTTGCTCATATTATACCTCGCCGCCCTGCACAAGCGAGCTACTAGCCGCAAACCGGAGCCACCCTTAGGAACCGACACGACCACTCCTCGCCCGCTACCACAGACCCTGCCGTCTGTGTACATCATCTCACCACATCCATTCCTCGAAGTCGACGACTTCGTAAACGTCTCGGTGAACACATACCACCTTTCCCTCGCCCGCTACGCCAAACCCATGCGCGAAGCCTTCGAAGACTACCTCGCCGACCATCCGCCGGTCAAAGCCATCTTCGTCGGCACGCGGCGGACAGACCCTCACGGCGCGAATCTGAAATACTTCGATCCCACGGATGGAGGCTGGCCGTCTTTCATGCGCATACACCCTGTTATAGACTGGCATTACGCCGAGGTATGGGCGTTTATCAAAGAGCTGGACATCCCCTATTGTAACTTGTATGATTTGGGATACACAAGTTTGGGAGGCACAACGGACACATTTCCAAACCCAGCGCTCAAAGCGGGCGCCGAGGGGACATTTAGACCGGCTTACGAGCTTGAGCAGGATGAGGAAGAACGCTTGGGGAGAGAGAGTCGATAGGTGTTGGATACAGTAAAGGAGAAGACATAAAGACCAATTCCTCGGCACTTGAGCCGTGTCAAGCTGCATGGTGGACTGCTGTTCCCGTTTGCAGTGTAATTCAATGCACTGTTGATGCGGACAATACCTGTTTGTTCACACAGTTAGAGGCAGGTGACTTCCTGGGGACGTGTAGCTCATAGCTGGCAATGTTCTGAAGGGCTCAGTCTTGTGCTTTGTATGGTCTGCAAGCACGTATGTAGCCATAGTCAGATCCGCATGTGTACCTCTGACCCTGTTTCGATGTGAAGATGTTCAACAGTGGTGACTGGTCACTGGTACAGCTACCTGAATGGGATTGTACTTCCGGCTCGCTTAGTAGTATATTCTGATAACCGTTGACCTAGCCTAGCCAATCGGCGGGGAGTGAATGGAGGAGAACAAGCAACCGCCGTCCATACATTCAAAGCAATGTCCCATGCACACCTAAAATCCAACAAAACGACGATAGTGATGCGTACATGCATGAGGCATACATCTTCTGCAAAGTCCCGTGGGCTGCCGTCACGGCCACCGCGGACGCCGAGAGAGGGTCCGATGGACGCTTACGCCCTGTCGGCTGGCTCGCTTCCGTGACAAACTACCACTCCACTTTACCTGGTAGAGCCTAGGTTCCACTGCTCTGCATGCTGTTGCTGCATGGGATCCTTCGCCGGGACAGAATTGCAGTCATGTAAGTCCGCTCGCTTTTTCTCTCTCTTCCCCTCTCTCACATTATCTTCTATCTCTTCACCGGGGACTTCAACGTCCGTGAGCTGGTGTCGGTACCGGCGCGTGTGAGCAGCATGAGCAAGCCGATCAAAAGACAGCAGAGTGGCCAGTCGGCTGAGCAGGCTTCGAAGAGCTTTGGAACTTCTTACAGATCTGGGCAACATGCATTGGAGATCGCCGAGCAGTCAATTGCGAGAGATTGCGAGGAAAATGACGACATGGGCGAGGATCAGGATATCGAAAGCGCATTGAGCAGGACCACCTCACACGATCGAGCTGGATTGTCGCAACACTCAATGGCTGGCAACTATAGACGGCCCAGCTGGACAGGCGGCGCGCCAAGACCTTTCATGGCATCTCAACAGCCTGAAAGAGGTGTATCTCTGGACCAAGAGCGTGAGGCCGCGATTCGGGAAGAGCGCAGCCTCTTGCGCGACAACAATCTTCTACCTCGCAAGCATTCGCGACGGAGCGAGAGCGCCTCTTCCGAAAACGCGACTGGCAAAAATCTCAAACGATATGCTTCCATTTCAGCTTTCTCAAATTCTCGCCGCAAGAGTGCTCGTATGGATGAGGAAGAAGCAACAGGCACTGACGGAGAGGCGACGGATACTCAGGAAGCTACTGAGGCAACCACTCTACTCCACGGCGACGCGCCAGCAGAAGATCCTGTAGACTCTGCAGAGGATATCGACCGCAAGTGGGAAGAAGCGGTCCTCAACGGACAGATCCAGACAAACTGGCGACGTGAATCCAAGGTCCTCGTCCAGTATTCTGCGCCCTTGATGCTCACATTCATTCTGCAAAACTCCCTTACTCTCACGTCTGTCTTCACCGTCGGCCACATTGGCAAAATCGAACTGGGCGCTGTATCGCTCGGAAGTATGACGGCAAATATCACTGGTTACGCCGTGTATCACGGCCTCGCCACAAGTCTTGATACGCTTTGTTCGCAAGCTTATGGTAGCGGGCGGAAGAAGCTTGTAGGTCTGCAGCTTCAACGTATGGTCTTCTTCCTGTGGGTGATCACCATCCCTATTGCGGCAATCTGGCTGGCAGGAGGTCGCATCCTGGCAGCCATTGTGCCAGAGAAGGAGACTGCGGAACTCGCGGGTCTGTATCTCAAGGTCCTCGTGTTCGGAGCACCAGGTTACGCTCTTTTCGAGAGCGCCAAACGTTACGTCCAGGCGCAGGGCCGCTTCACCGCTACCCTCTATGTGCTGCTCATATGCGCGCCTCTCAACGTATTTCTACACTGGCTACTAGTTTGGCATCTCGGCTGGGGTTTCATCGGCTGTCCGATCGCGGTCGTTACAACTGAAACCTTGATGCCGGTCCTCCTCTTCCTTTACGTGCGCTTCGTGGGTGGCATGGAGTGCTGGCCCGGTTTCTCCCGCAAAGCCTTCGTGAACTGGGGCCCAATGATCCGTCTCGCCTTGCCCGGTCTTATCATGGTGGTAGCCGAGTTCCTCGCGTTCGAGATCCTGACTCTGGCCTCGAGCCGCATCAGTGCCGAACACCTCGCGGCCAACACCATCCTGCAAAGCTTGAGCGTTCTGACCTACCAGCTGCCCTTCCCGCTCAGCATAGCAGCCAGCACACGCGTGGCGAACCTCATCGGCGCCACCTTGCCGGACGCCGCGCGCGTAACGGCTCGCGTGACTTTCATTGTCGGTACTATGCTCGGACTCTTCAATATGATTATGCTTAGCAGCTTGCGCCACTACATCCCGCGCCTATATACAAGCGACCCAGACGTCATCCGCCTCGCTGCTGGAGTGCTACCGCTCTGCGCTGCTTTCCAGCTCTTTGATGCGCTGGCGGCTGTGTGCAATGGCCTGCTCCGCGGCTTGGGCAAGCAGGAGGTCGGCGGTTACATCAACCTGTTCGCATACTACGTGGTAAGTCGATGCCCTTCTTCTCTCCAATATCGTTCTTCCTTCCCCGTATTGCACTGATCGGTTGATTAATGGATGCGTTGACTGACTGCAAACAGATCGCCATGCCCATATCTTTCGGCGTCGGCTTCGGTCTGCACTGGGATCTCTACGGCTTGTGGGCTGGACCGGCTGTGGCGCTCGCTTTGGTGGCGGGTCTCACTACGGTCTATATCTATCGCATATCATGGGACAAGGCGAGTGAGGAAGCGGTCAAGAGGAACGAGGCTGGGTGATGTATTTCCTCGAATTTTGAGGAATGTGAATGCTATGTAGAGAGGGTCCGTACTCGAAAGATTGAACATTCTCCTATCTTTGATGCGAGTGGTACCACTTCCCTACTATCTATAGCCATGTGCTAAACCATGATGGTCAACTGCGAAAGGAGTGAATTTTTCGATTATCTCTCCGATCTTTCTCCTTTCCATCCTGTTTTGCAAGACGTTCCTTCTCTTTGATTAGGACCAACCGGTTCATCTCCCCGGGAGTCGTTTCGTGCGCACGTTAGGCTCTCCAGTCGGCCACGCTTTGACAGTGACTGGTGGCTATGTGAGCATCATGCTCGTACAAGGAATCAAAGCAAGACCGCAGCAGCCCACCCATTCCCACCCTGATTCTTGAGAATTATGTCGACCAAATGCCCTCATTCATATGAGTAAGAGAGTAAGAAGTAAGGACGATAGAAAAAAAAATCCTGTTCGCTCAAACGCAGCAAACAATTCCCAGTTGTATCTCGCCCAAGGGTCAAACTCATCGGAAATACGTGTCTGCCTCTTCGTTCAAACTGTAGGAGAAAGGTCAGCGTTCCATATCAACCAGCCATTTAAAGAAAACATGGTTGCCACGAAAGCTCATCTCGAGGCAGGGTGGGGCGATGAACAAAAGATGGGAAGAACGCACCATTCAAGTAATCCGCCGCCATCAGCAGCTCCAAGCACAGCTCGGCTGGCACGTCGATGTCCGGCACGTCTTTGGAATTCTTGTGCTTTTCGTTGTAGTAGAAGTACTCGCAGACTTTCTCGAGCACGAGGCCGCTGTTGGAGACCGTTAGAGAGGAGAAAAGGGACTGATAGATTTATTGATTCTTGAAAACTCACTTGATGTTTTCGAAGCGGCAGGTGTTGGTCTTGGATTCGGCGAAGCCATCTGTGTGGTTTCATGTGTTGTCAGTTTTCCTGTGGGTGTTGTCGAAGCTGGCGATACGGGTACCAGTTGATGTCATCAATATCGAAAGGTAAAGATGGACTTACACGATGGGTCAAGCATTCGCTTGATGGCGCCGCTGATGCAGGCGGATGAGCGCTGGACGATGAACGAGTAGCCGTCTGAGGAGATCAGGGTAACGTAGGCGCTTTCGTCGGACATGGTGGGCTGGCAAGGGAATTAGTTGATGGAGAGGTAACGTCGAAATCAAAATAGTCTAGATGAGCTTCGATGGCAGGTGCTTTGTGTTTGTGAATGTGAATGTTCAAGGTAAGGTAACATCGTTGCCGCCGTTGAAGTGAAGCTCTGGGAAGACGTCCCGACAACACGCCGAGACTGGCCGGACAGGCTCTCTTTTGCTTTACGTCTAACACCTTACTGTACAGAACTAACTCGATTTTCAAGCGTGAGCACATTGTTCATTTGACAGTACAGTCGACTGATGGAGGCATGGTACGGCCTGTACCTACAGACGTAGCCATCGCTACTGGAATCTTTAAAGTGAGATTTCGATCAGATGAAAGAACAAGCCTTTCTCTCTAGCATGAACTTTCCAATACCTTCTGACACCTTGCTAATGTTCAGATGGAGGGTGGGGGAATTATGAGATATGTATCAAAACATCCAATACTCTTTGGCAAGCGCCGTAAATCCGTCCTTCCATATCACAACATTCAACACCGGTACGGCACCGCCAGCAGCTCCCAGGCGCGTCAAAAGGTTCGATGTACATTCGCACAGGATATCTTAACAGCATAGCCCAGACGTCTCCATGGCCATCGGCGCTCCCAGCCCATGTTGCTCCATTCTCTCAGATCTTAAAAGAGTCATTCGGCGTCTCCTACTTCTTTTCCTGCTGTGCCGCCTTAGCAGTCTCCTTTTGCAGTTGGTCAATCGACTTCTGCGAGTCCTTCTGATCGCCACGGTCGGCCTTGACCTATACAACCCGTAACATTAGCAAAACGTTCCACTCATTGTGCGGAAGCATGTGCGAGGACATGCGAGTCCACTTACCGCGCTCTCGCTGTCGCTCGCAAGACCCTCGTGCCACTGTCCCTTGCCCTGCTTTTGCTCGTTCAACTGCTGCTGCTTCAGCTTCTCGGCTTCCTCGGGGCGGGCCTCGTTGTCTGCGCGAGGGAGCTTGTTAGTCTTGGGGACTAAATTCTGGAAAGTCGCGCCAGGTGCGCAGTAATGTCTGCAACGTACGAAGGGCGCTCTCCTTGCCAGCAGCGCGCGACGCGCTCAGGCAGAAAGTCCTCGAGGCACCGATGGAGCGCGTGATAGGAGCGCGGAAGGCGACCGGGCTGAGGCGAAGGATGGAAGGCATGGTGGACTAGTTGTTGTTGTTGCTGTTGTTGGTTTGGGTTTGCGGGCTGGTTGAGCTGGAAGATGTGTCGATGTTTTAGATTGTGTAGATGAAGTCCCGAAGTTGCAGATTTGTGAGGAAGGTACAAACGGAGAGGGATAGAGCGAGAGAATGGAATCCAAAGTCAATGCGCGTAATGACAAAAGTCAATACCACCTACGTAAGGTACCTGTTTCCAGACCCGCACGAGCTACGGTTCCATCCTTGGATTCGAAAAGCTTACCCTCGGCAATTGCACTTGATGCATGCACAGCTGCTTGCGTAACACGGTGCATAGTGATGCGAACTACAGTATCGTGTCATCTTTTGCCCTGCCTTTGTCTCGAAAACGGGTCCATCTAGACTCGAAGGACAAGGGCTTTTCGGTGGTTGGTAGAAGTAGGCCTACATATAGGTACGTCACAAGTGCTTGTATGATGATCCATGAAGATTCGGCCGACCACGTGCAGTAAAGCGTCCAGAAAAGAGGCTCGTGAGGATGTCCTTATATATGGTTCGAGAACATTCAATTTACTTCGGTATTGTGCCATTGGGAGAGAGTGTAGAGACCCATCTAGCCGAAATGTCAGCGGCAAGAAGTGCCAGGTTATGATGCCGTCAGCGACATTGGCAAACACGTCATTGGCTCCTGCCATTTGATCGTCACAGTAGAAACCACGGGTACATGTAGTTACTAGTAGTATGATCGTGGTGAGCACGCTGTTTCCGATCGCATTGACGTCAAAAATGAAGTAACCAGGATTGGAATTCGTATATCAGACGACAGCATGGACAGCCGCCATCGAATCTAACGAGAGTAGTGGTGGTATAGATAAGCACAAGAGTCCCCGACGTATCCCAACTACATTACACAGGGAGCAAGATCCCCCCCACCCTGTGAATTTTTCCGCCAAATGCTTCCCAAAACCCAAAGATATATGAACGAGAGGAAATAAGAGGTCTCGCCTGTAGCCAAGGCTGAGAAAAGAAGAAAGTGGTATCGACCATATCATCCGCCCGTCCTCTACTCCAAAACACAAAAAATGTAACTCCACTGCTTTGACGCATCGGCCCTCGCCGACAGCCAGGCAGATTAGTAAAAAGACAAGATCAAACATGTGCGATCATCCAGCCAAAAAGTGCAACACCTTTCGCTGTATCGAAAATAGCCCAAGTAGTTCAAAAAACACCCAGACCGTAACGCTTTCTCCAGAGTCGTGTCGCGCTTCGTGAGGTAGATAAATTGCAAAAGAGATGATAACCTTTTTTGTAGTTTGCCGTAAGATTTCGCCGCCGTTTGATCGCTCCACAAAATTATGTGGAACGAGTGTAAGTGTGAGTCCAAACTCCATGCGCAGATGCGCAAAGAAATGAAAGATCCAGAAATGCTGTCGCAAGTCGTGTATGCCTTCGCCAATATTGCCGTGAAAAATGCTCGCTCGCAGGTAAAGCAGAAGTCGTGATGATGCGTGCTGTCTGCTGCTGCTAGTAATGCTGACGCCGATGTCCAAAAGGTACTGTGAAGCCGAAGTCTCCGGGTATCAAGAATAGTAAGAGTCGTTTTTCGTGATGAATTTGTACAATGCAAAACAGTCTCTCACCAGTAGCATCGGCAAAGGCTCGCCAATACTACATGCAGTCAGCAGCACAGCGCAGGCAGCACGCATGCTGGATTTACCAGCGGCGCTGCTGCTGCTGCTGCTGCATGTGGTGCTGCATCTGGCGGGCAGGCGAGACGCTGAGAGGCGGGCTGACGCTCTGTGCCACAGAGCGGGTCGACGGGTCGACAATGGGGATCGCATTGCGGGTACGCTGGGCCATGGGCTGGTGCAGCTTCATGCTGTGCTGGTAGCCAGCAGGCGCAGGGTTGAACGTATTCGGGGCGCTTGAGAGAAGGAAAGAAGGAGTGGGCTGGACCTGCTGCTGCAGAGGAGAGCTCTCGGGCGAACCAGACGAGAGCGAGCCGCGGTCAGATGCGGAAGAAGAGTGAATGGACTGGAGCTGTGGGAAGTCGTTAGTCGATGCGCAAAATACTGGCAGGATTGAGTGTAAACATACATCATCCTCGGTCAAGAGGTTGAACGGGCAGAAGAGCTCATCGTCGTCAAACTCGAAGCTCTTCGCTGCCTCCATGCGCTGCAGGTACTCCGAGTACGCAGGTGGCTCGGGGATGATCTCCTTGACGTTGCGCTGCGCCTTGAACTGCCTGTGCGCATTCTGCGATGTGATTCTCGGGCCTCTCCGGCTGCGACCGTGGTGGCCGTGAGAGTTGTGCGGCGCATGCGACGGGATAGAAGGGTAATGAGGCACCCCGTAGTGGTATTGGCTAGACATTGTTGCGTTGATGGTTTCTTTGTTGTTGTGATGGGGGAACTGGGTGTGTACGATGTGTGTGTGCGTTGTGTGGGAGGAGCTGAAGACGTCCGGAAATTAGCCAACAACAAAGCGCTTAGCTAGCGGCTGGGTCCGATGACGGTGGCGAGGAGGTGGTGATGTTGTTGGTGAGGCGTAGGGTGTTGTGTGTCTCGTAAGACTCGTTGGGTATGTATCGAATGTAATGCTGGACAGGAGGAAATGCTGAGGTTGCGAGGTGGTACTAAACGAAATGGTGTCGAGGGAGTGCGAGTGGGAGGGAGGGAGCGAGTGTGGGAGGAACGGCAAATGGCGATGGGCGGCGGTGCGATATGATAGGCTCGGGTAGCGACTACGGGTGCTAGCGTCTAGCGTCAGAGGGTGCCACAATAGTGCGCGGTTGACGACACGAGCTAACTGCAGGCAGCAACGAGCTTGCAGATCGATGCAAAGCTGCGGTTCGAGTGGTGTTTTGAGTGTTCGAGATGCTCTCAAGATAGCCCGGCTGGTAGTCGACACCGACGCCCTGCCCTGCCTCGCCTGAGACTTGATCCTCGTGTCTGGGAGATGTGTCAAGCACTGCCTCTGCCCGTTGCTGTGCGCACTGCAATCTGAGCCGTGGGAGGCCACGGTGGTGAATGGCATGCATGTTGTATAGACACCACGCTGCTGGTGGCGAGGCTCTCTCCGCCCCTTCTGCCTTTCTGCAAAGCAGACGCCCACGACACTACTGGCCTGCATTCCGTCCACTTGGCTGCAGGGAACCCGCCTTCCCTGCCTGCTCTGATGCACCCGTCCACTCACAGCTCACAGCCTCCTCCCACGCTGCCTTATTGCCTTCCGGGCGCGGTTGCGAGCTACAGTACAGTGCTCGCTTGCCGCTCGGCCTACTGCGCCTTGCCCATCTGCTGTACACCGCTCCTAGCGGCGGCTGAAGCTCAAACACTCCCATCCGCCGCCACCGCCAGCCCTGTCCCCACCCCGCCTCCGCACCCTTCGCTCATTGTGCTCGTCAGGAGTCCAACAAGGCCATTTAGACTGCCAGCCAGCGTGGCCAGCGCGTGTCGCGCGGCAAGCCTCTTTCTTATCATTATTGTTATTACTACTGCAAAGCTAGTCGGTGGCGTTGGAAGGCGTCGAGAAAGCGCTTGCGCATGTGTTGCAGCAGCCCAGCAGAAGGGAGTTGTCCCTGGTGTGCTTTGCTGATGGGAGGGGTGGAACAGTGGGGGGTCGTTGTTTCGTATCGTTTTCCAACGCCGGCCTCACGTCAGCCTTGGACAGCTTTCCGTTGGCTAGTCTTAACAGTGAGTATTATTTAAGGCTTGAGAGTGACCTATCCGTAGCAGCATCCAACGGTCGATGTGTGTGAGATACCTTTTGCTCTGGCTGCATAGGCATGGCCAGCCTCGTTAGCCTCGCTGAGGAAGCTATCTTGACTCGTCCAGTCTCGCCAGTCTAGTCCATGGAAAGGCTGTCACGAGGCGGTCTGTAATTTACAGGAACACTTCCACGGAGTTTAGTCGGGTCCAAATCGGTGGAGTCGTGTGTTGTTTGTTGTGAAGATCTAGCGGGTATCAACAACAGACGTCAACTTAGTCAAGGACTTGATGGATTCATTGAGGAAGGCGCCCGTCTGCTCTTGCTTGCTTACAGTAAGGTACCGATGGGAGATCCCACGGCTCCATATATCTACTCGCACATGGCCTCGTGTGTACATGTATGATCACGCAGCGTGCACCTCAGCGCGTATATTTAATACTACTAGAACTTATCTTTTCCATTTTCCAGATGCACTTATTTGCCTTCCACCGATATAACATGGCCTTGACTTGCATCATGGAACAAGTTTTAAGCCACATCGCATGTCAGTCTCGGCGAAAATGCATCGTGGGACTTTGATCGGGAAATTGATTAAGAAAAGGAGGTCAGTAACAACACCAACGGCAAAGCCCGCCTCACTTCACCGCATCTCGTACAATCCTCGTGATCGCCTCTTTGCACGTCCTCTCATTATAACTTTCCCAGCACTCGTACAAGCTGACCATCTCTTGCGTTGAATCCACCACAGCATCCACATCAACCTTGCTTTCTGCAAGCCAATCCACCAACTTGCCCATCTTCTGAGGACTTTGTCGAAAACCAAAACCGGCCAGCGCATTTTGCGACATGGCATTTTGGGCAGCACTTCCACTCACCGACGGTGTCCCCATATTGGGCGCAGCGCTTGAACTATGCACCTGTAGACCAGCGGGGTGTGCTGGCCTCAGTACCACTGCCAGGAAGATTGCTGCGATCGCTACGACGTGTGGCGGATAAAGCAGGGCGAGATCTGTGTTATAGGAGTCGTTGATGATCGACTGCGCCAACGCACTCTCTTCGCTCGTCAGGCCGAGCGTTCCTTGCAGTTCCAGCAGCGCACGATAGGGGTGGTGCAAGATCAGTCTGCTTGAGAGCGTGCTAATAAGAGCAAACTCGCACTCTCCGATTTTGCTTGTATCCTGTACGCCGATCTCGGGCCATGTACGCACCGCTTCTTGCATCAGCAAACGGATGTGCTGTGGGCTCTCTTCCATCTTGCAAGCTAAGTAGGCGGCGGTGGCAAGAATGAGATAGGGGTTGGTCTTGCGCACTTCCACGTGCAGGTAGAAGCGCTTTATGTAGATCTGCGCCGTGGCAGCAGCTTGCTGACGGAAAGTCATGCGTTTGCCAAGTTTGGCAAACTGAGTCTGAAAGTAGATCGAGAGGTGGCGTGGGTCTGGCAGAGGATACTTGGTGTGCAGAGGAGCATTGGCCGTGGCCAAGTCAGACCTGAGGGTGGTGAGTTCGGTGCGTGTAAAGGTCCAGTATTTGGCTTGGGTCGAATCCCAGTAGTTGGCAGCCATGACGGTTTATGGGCGAGTTCCTCAAAGCTGCGGTTTGATCGGTTCGGGGCTGAAGGTCAATGCCGTCCTGGTAGTCTGGGTCTTGTTGTGTAGTCTAGTTATAGCTTGGCCAACACGGAGAGCGCATCCGATCAGGCTTATGTAAGAGTCGTATCACGATATCCAATAGTCGTTGAAGTCTTCTGGCAGCTTTCGTGTTCAAGTCGGGCTGTTGATGTGCGTTGCTCCGTTCATGGCTGACGGCGACCTTTGGCTGTTCAAGTCTGTCCACCGGTTATTGCTGCTACGAAGCACAGCAGCGATATTCTCGACCAATGCATCCCTAAGATGAGGCCAATATGTAGAGCACCAACTCAAGTCAACCAAGCCAAGCTGTATGTAGAGGAAAGTACTTGTAATGTTGTTGAACGACGCCCGTGCACGCACATCGAATGCTGACCAGACCAGGGCTCCGGGTTATTGCCGGCAGCCGAAGGAAGGAAGCTTTGAGAACATGCACCCAACGTCAGAGAGCCCATGCTCTGATCGAAGAGAGCTCGCATATTCACGGCAATACATTTTATCCATCCACGCGCTGCCTCCCCTACCACAGGAAAAGTATTCCACCACCACCGCAGGCCCGGCACCGCGACTACACCTCATCTGCTCTCTCGCGACCTGCGGACCCTGGAATACTGCGACCGCCGAGGGCTAGCCATGAAACCAAGATAGCACAGCAACATACGGCTATGGATGGCGAGTCCCGAGAGGAGCGGGATGCCAGGATCAGGGCGCTGTGGGAGCAATTGGATACGAAGAAGAAGGGCAATGTCGACTTGCCCGCGCTCAAGCATGGCTTGGCCAAGATGAACCACCGTGAGTCTCTTGGTGGCAGCGGACAAGGGCAATGCTAAACGGACTACAGCGCTCAAGAATGCGGACAATCTGGTCAAAGAAATCCTCCATGCCGCCGATATAAACCAGGATGGAAAGATCTCGTACGACGGTGTGTGCCCCTGTCACTTGAGAGTTAACCACGCATTGTGAGCTGACTTGTCTTGAAAAGAGTTTTGCAAGTTCTGTCAAGAGACCGAAAAAGAGCTATGGACTTTATTCACGTCAATCGACAAGGACAACAATGGCCGTTTGGACAAACACGAGCTCGCGTCGGCCTTTGAGCGATCGGGTGTTGGTGTCTCCAACGCCAGGCTCGATCGCTTCTTCTCACATATCGATAAGGACCGGGATGGTCTGATCGATTATAACGAGTGGAGAGGTTCGTTTCCCGATTCCTTCCTCGAGAGATGTGACCAAACGTCCAGGACAACACACTCACGATGCGCAGATTTTCTTTTGTTCATCCCAACCCAGGCCCCTGGCCTCCACGCTGTCCTATCATACTACCAATCCGCCGCGCAACTCACAGCAGAGGGAGACGTACACATAAGCGATGAAGCACTGCAGGGCCTTGGTACGACGCTCGATTTCCTTAAGACCTCGGCGTTCGGCGCGATAACATCGCTCGTTCGACCTTCAAACCCCTCCTACAAGCAGCTTCCGCCAGCAGAGGCAGCCAGTCAAACGGTCGCAAACGCTTCGCAAGCGGCGCAACTGGCATCGGCAGGCTTTCACGATGTCGAGGACGAGGAAGTGCGCTTGGAAGCTGACCCACACATCCCGATCAAGCCTGCGCGACGGAAGCTCAAACTGACGGATCTTGTGCCCGATGTAGGCTATTTTGTCGCGGGCGGAGTAAGTGGCATTACCTCGCGCACTGTCACTGCGCCACTTGATCGACTTAAAGTATACCTTATTGCTCAAACGACCAACGCAAACGATGCAGTTCAAGCAGCTAAAAGTGGCGCTCCTGTAAAAGCCGGCAGACAAGGTGTAAGGACTTTGGTCAATGCTTGCAAAGACTTGTGGGCTGCGGGCGGAGTCAGAAGTTTGTTTGCAGGTGAGTTTCGTGTGTCCGGCCAAATTGGTGTGCTATCTGACGACAAGTACAGGCAACGGCATCAATGTTATCAAAGTAATGCCAGAATCGGCTGTAAAGTTCGGGTCTTATGAGGTACGTGCTAGTCTTGAATCCCAGAGCTGTGCCTGCTTTTTACTTACTGCGATCAGGCTTCCAAACGAGCAGTCGCTCGCTTCGAAGGTCATTCGGATACGAGGAACATTTCTGCACCATCACAATTCATCGCAGGCGGCATGGCTGGCATGATCAGCCAGGCTGTCGTGTACCCTCTCGACACGCTCAAGTTCCGCATGCAGTGCGAGACTGTCGTTGGCGGTGAGCGCGGCAACAGGCTCATTTGGCACACCGCGAAGAAAATGTGGGCGCACAACGGCATCGTGTCTTTCTACCGTGGTCTACCCATGGGCCTCATGGGAATGTTCCCATATGCCGCGGTCGACTTGTTCATGTTCGAGTCGTTGAAGAAATCAATGATCGCCAGGAACGCCAAGAAGACAGGTGCCAAGCACGACGAGGACGCGCTGCCTGGTAACTTCACACTTGCGTTGATGGGCGGCTTCAGTGGTGCGTTTGGTGCAAGCATCGTCTATCCTCTCAATCTTCTGCGGACGAGGCTGCAGAGTCAGGGTACGGCTGGTCATCCCAGGACGTACACCGGCATCATGGACGTGACGAGGCAGACTTTGAAGCATGAGGGAACGCGAGGGTTATTCAAGGGCTTGACCCCCAACCTGCTGAAGGTTGTTCCGGCCGTCTCGATCGTAAGTTTGGTTATGGCCCCTAGGACAAACCCGATTTGCTAACTTGTTCTTACCAGACATATGTCGTATACGAGAACACCAAGAAGGCGTTGCATCTGCATTAGACAGCGTGGTGACTCTAGACTCTTGTCTAGTCCATCCCCATCATCCGGCGTTTAGGTTTTCGGTGGCCACAGTGCCCTTCGATAGGTTTTGTCTGTGTGGTGTTCGGATCACTCGGGTACCTTTCGATATACAGGGACTCTCTTATTCGTACAAGATGTTGTATACAATTTAGCCTTCTTCCCTGTAAGGCTATGCAATCGAACCATAAATGCTTTCCACCGTGACTCAAATGCAGCTCGTCCTCTCCATGGCAATCACGAGAATCCACCTAGCATGTTGCTCGCCCATTGATAACTTCCCAAAAACACTGCACCACCAATGCTAATCCACATGGTCCTCGGCCCAAGTCCGCTGAAAAACGCTTTCGGGCCCTCCTCCCTCCATATCCTCCCGGTAATCCTGATAGCACTCTCCCTCTCCTTCGCGAGCATAAGCCTCGTCTTCAGCACATCCAGCGGCGTTGTCAAAGCGGCCGCCACACCACCACTCAGACTACCGAACACCGCGCTCTCCGCCGCCGTCACATCCGAAGCCTTGCCCACGCCTTTCCCTAACCGCCGGTCCAGCGACCAAGCCTTCATTTTCTCCCACAGCGGGAACTGTATCACCGTGAACGGCACCTCGCGCATCACCGTCACTCCCCACCCGCGGTACAGCTCCGCCCACATCCTCGCGATCCCGTGGCTCTTTCTCTGCGCCAGAATTGATGCCAGCGCCGCCCGCGACGAGGGGTGTTGTTTCGCTTGCGCGCGCTGCTTTACTACTTCCGTCGGTACCCTAACCGCGCACGCCGCGATTTCTCCTAATGAAGCGGCCAGCATGTGCGCGCCGGCCGATGACGTGGGGTTTCCCTTGTTGGCGGGATCATCGAACTGCTTCTTCACTCCCTCGTATGTGACGAAGAACAGGGCTGCGCCGGGTGCGGATCCCACAACTGCGCTGCCGATTCCATTGTAGATTCCGCGGAAGCCGCCCGAGGCCCAGAAGCCGGTCGATGATTGCAGGCGAGTTTTGAGCGTGTCGAGCGGGAAGAGCGAGGTGTCGACTGTTGTGCCTGCTAGGGCGCCTGCCTGGGGTTGTTAATTTTTTGGGGCGAGACGATAAGGATGGTTTGGACGCGCGGCGTACGAGGAGGGAGCGTAGGTAGGGTGAGTCTACTAGAGCTACGGGACGCGGTGAGGAGGCGTCCATTGTTTGGGTTGGAGCTATGTGCAAGAGGTGTTTGGAAGAGGTGGTGTTGCTGCCATTGGGTGTTGATTGTTGAGGGCGTTTAAGTTATCTGATTGCCCGCGTGAGAGCCGAGCGAGCATGTGGATCGGCAACTGCGGACCGACAGCGATGTCGGATGATGGAGGTATAGTACCTTAGGTACATAACTCACATCGAACTCACATTCACATTGTTGGACTTGGACCATAGTTGTAGTCAACCCAATTTGTTAGCCGAGACATGTCTATTTTTGGTCTTATCCATCCGCATTGTTGTGTTGAAGACCAAGGCAACAAGGCTATAGTTGTGACCAAGACTTGCAATGGATCTATGAACTTGGGTCCGATGTGTTGTGTTATCCAGACCAAGTATGCCACCAGGACTAACAGCTAGCTGCTTTGCTGTTGAAGGTATATAGACGACTGAGAACAGTCGTCGTAACCCACTCTGCATATATTCAAAGTGTTGGTGCAATACTGTCAAGACAAGTCATACCTACCCTAACCCTACTTACCCCAAACATCGATGGTTCGATCGATGAAACGAGAGTATAAGAAATGTCATGAAGTGACACGGTGGGAATGATCAACATGTCGCCTTTTCAGACTGAATGAAGAGCGCATGCGTCAAGATTTCATTTGAACAGACACCGCTCAACCTCTGTTGATGGTATTACCACTACCTTTCGGATTCGCCTCGACATACTCGTCCCACTCTCTTGCCTTCATTGTCTCACGATCCGCAATCTCATAGTCGTCCTCGTCGACCTGAGGCTTAATCCCACTCTTCTCTCCACCACCCTCGATGATACCGCCGCGCTTCCTCTCTTCCTCCAAGTACTCATCGATCGACATAGTGGGAAGGGTGTGACTTGGCCTGAACACACCATCCGCAACATCCTGCCTCGCGCTGCCGAGCAGAGTGAAAGGACGCAGCGGCTTGCCTTTGCTGTCAAGTAATGGTCCCTTCATGCCAGCAGAGAGGTGCTGAGAATCGAGGCGCTCGGAGTATCCGTCTGAGGTTCTATCGCGGTCGCGCAGATCCTCCGGCCTCTTTTGTGAGTAGTCTGGCGGTGGCCCAGGCGGTGCGAGCGACAAGATGTGTAATTCTTGCCCAATCGACTCTAACGAAGCGAAAGTCTGGTGTGTGCAGTAGGCGAGGTTCGTGAGTTGAAGCTCACGGTATGCGTCGTCGTCATTGCTGAGTACCGAAGGGTTCTGGCGCAAGTATTCGAGCTTCTGCTTTAATGTCTTCTCTTCCTTGAACCGCCTGATCTTGATGTCTCGTTTTGTCGCAGGATCCTTGGTCTGGGCCGTTGAGAAGGTGTTTGGCGATTCGCGATATACCTCCAGCATGTTGACGTCGCTCTTCTCCAGGATGTCATAGCTGTCGAGCAGCTTGAGGTATTGCTCGTAGTGTCGTTGGGCGGCGTGAAGCGTGTCTTTACGGTTTGGTCCATTGATCCTCATGCACATTTCAGCAATGCGGAAATGGAGTAGCAGGAATTGGAGGTCGGCGGAGGTAATGTCTTCGAGAAATTCGTTTGGACTGAACAACGATATGCGGTCGGCGATGGTCAAACACTGCTCGTAGAGCGTGAGAGCGGCGAGGAGGCTCTCTTGGAAGGCTTCCGAGTTGTACGGGGAGTTTTCGAGAATAGTGCGTTTCTGCTCGGCATCGTCGTAGACGGCGCGGATACTGCGTGGGTCGTCGGCCATTTTGTGTGCTGTGATGTATCGGATTGGAGGTTCGTGACAGGTAAGGTACTTTCACTTTATCAGGTCGAGATACTTTCTGGGATCAAGGGATGCCCTTGAGCGGCGCTTGCAGCCCTTGGTGGGGGTCGGGCACGGGCCTAGTCGCGAGAACACGCTACACGAGCTTGTTTCACGAGTTTATCACTGCACTCTTGTCATAGTATAAACATACAAATGTGTCGCTGCCAGACACATGCAGTGCTTATGAGAAACTCCTCATCACATACTTATTGTAGTCAAGCCGACTGTTAAGGCGCGAACTCGCTTAGATGCAAGCTGCATGTGGCCACCGTGATTGCCATTGTTTGTTTCAACCACAAACATTCTCGTTTCTCTTATCTTCACATCACGAACATGATTTAATCGAACCCTGCTATGGTACAGCACCCACACCCAAGCGACACATTCCTTCGACGATATACGCCATTGATTTGCCTGACTACGCGCTTACAACGCCATCGCCTTACTGACCCTCACTTTACTCACTCTCACTACCTCGACAATGACGATCGAAGAGCATACCTCACGCTTGCGGCTCGGTGAGCACCCAGCACCCTGCAACGATGGGAATGACACCACTCTTGATGGCGAGCTTGACGAGGACCTCATGATGGACGACGGGGACGACGAAGACGAGACGCCACTCGCTGATGCTTCTAATTCACGGGCTGAAAAACGGCGTGAGCAGAAGGCGATTTTCGAGTCATGGCTACAAACCGAAGCAGCACAGCAGCCGATGCGACGGCGACATAAGAACGGAACCGAATCTCACGAAGAGGTCGTCGACGAACACCTCAGTATCAACAAGCTGATCGCGAGACAGGAGAGCACCGAGATTGTCAAAAATCCGAGGGAGTACCAATTGGAACTCTTCGAGCGAGCCAAGAAGGAAAACACGATTGCGGTGCTAGATACAGGCTCCGGCAAGACTCTCATTGCCGTACTTCTAATCCGCTGGGTCATTGACCAGGAGCTCGAATCGAGAGCGCTGGGCAATCCTCCCAGGATCACGTTCTTCCTTGTGGCTTCTGTATCCCTCGTCTTCCAGCAGCATGCCGTTCTCGAAACCAACCTCGACCACAAAGTCGCACGCTTCTGTGGTGCGATGAACACGGACAAGTACAACAAAGTTGTTTGGACACAGCACTTCACCGAGAACCGCGTGATTGTGTGTACAGCTGATATCCTGCTGCAGTGCCTTTCACACAGCTATATAACAATGCGACAAATCAATCTCCTTGTCTTTGACGAGGCCCACCACACCAAAAAGAACCACGCGTACGCAAGAATCATCAAGGATTATTATCTTGCCGAGACCAAGGAAGAAGCGCGTCCGAGGATATTCGGAATGACCGCAAGTCCTGTCGATGCGAAGACCGACACTATCCAAGCAGCGCACGAACTCGAAACTCTCCTACACAGTCGAATCGCGACCGCGAACGATTTGAGCTTCCAGGAGATACTCAAGAAAAAAGATGAGAGGGTCATGTTGTATGGCCCGCTGAAGCAGCCGTTCGAGACCGAGTTCCTGAGCGCGACGACTGCACGGTTCTCGCACATCGAAGTCTTCCATGCGGTTTTCGACGCTGCCAAAAGCATAGCTTCTGAATTGGGAACATGGTGTGCCGATCAGTACCTGGTCGATGCACTGGCCGAGAAGAGGTTACGCAAGTATGAATTGGTCGTAGAGCGAGCGTTCAACGCATGCCCAAATGGAAGGACCATTGCGGACCTCGACAGAGATCTTGCCGAGATTCGCAGAGCTTCTGAATACGTGCGCGGGAGATGGGAGATCATGCCGGACCGCATGAACAACGAGGACCTAAGCGTGAAAGTGCTCGAACTGAAGAACTTCTTGGCTCAGGAGTTCGAACGACCGTCCAGCTACAGATGTCTGGTCTTCGTGGAGAGGAGGCACACGGCCCGCTTACTTGCTGCAGCATTCAAGCGTTTCCCACACATCAAGAACCTCCGCCCTGGTTTTCTCACCGGCCCTGGAAGCGGAAATCTCGCGGACATGAGTTACAGTTTTCGACAACAAGTGATTACGATGATGCAGTTTCGCAAAGGAGAAATCAACTGCTTGTTCGCGACGTCAGTAGCCGAGGAGGGACTAGACGTGCCAGACTGCAATCTGGTAATTCGTTTCTCTCTGTATAACACCATGGTACAGTACGTGCAGTCTCGAGGCAGGGCGAGACAAAATAACTCAAAGTTTATCCACATGCTTGAGCGCGGCAATGCGGTGGAACAAGAGCAGATGCGCGACGTGCGCTACCGAGAGCTGGAGATGAAAAGCCTCTGCCAGAAACTCCCGGAGGATCGCCGTATTAGCGGCAATCAAGAGACACTCGATGCTCTCATGGCAAAAGAGAAATCGCTAAAGGTATACGTGGAGCCTTCGACTGGCGCGAAATTGAACTACGGCAATGCGCTTGTTTACCTTGCGAACTTCTGTTCAGCCATTCCCACAGATGCAGACGCTGCGGAACCGCAACATCCTACATATGTAGTCACAAGTTCCGGTACCAAATTCATCGCCGAAGTTCTTTTACCTGCAGGAGCGCCGATGCGCTTTGCGATTGGTGAAGTGCACAGCAAGAAGACTTTGGCCAAGCGTTCGGCTGCATTCGAGGCCTGTATCCAGCTGCGCAAGAAAGCGTACCTGGATGCCCATCTTCTGCCGACGTACGCAAAGAAGCTGCCAGCAATGCGAAATGCACACCTCGCTGTGAACATGAAGAAACTTCAGGCTTACAACATGAAGACGAAGCCCCTCATTTGGGAGCAGAACATGGGTGTGCTACCGACGGAGCTATATGTTACGATTGTCGACTTCCCGGATGGCCTTGAACGTAAGCACCAACCCATCGCTTTACTGACAAAGGCGCCGATGCCTCAATTCCCCAATTTCCCAATCTTCAAGAATGATGGCCAGCAGTCGCGGGTCGTTTCCCACGCTATTACCGAGCCATTGCATGTGAACCACACTGATGAGACCTTGCCATTGCTCACCGCGTTCACTTTGCGTGTGTTCAAAGATGTACACAGCAAGACATATGCAAATGAGCCCCATCAAATGTCATATTGGCTAGCTCCCGTGAAAGGTAGCACAGGCGATGTTCCTGTCAGGTCTCTTCTGGACTGGGGGTTGATGAAAGAAGTTTCTGAGCACGATGTGTACATGTGGTCTCCAGGAATGCCAAATGATACCTTGGCCGACCGTTTCATCGTTGACAAGCTGTCTGGTGGTCGCAAGTTCTTTTCCAAGGGTGTCAACACGGACCTCAAGCCAATGGATCCTGTACCCGAAGGGTGCGCAAAAGGAAGATTCAAGAACAGCATCCTGGACTACAGCAATAGCATGTTCAGGCGCGACCGTGAAAGGTTCAAGGACACCTGGAACTTGAATCAACCCGTGATGGAGACTGAGCAAATGCTGGGACGCCGCAACATGCTGGCACCTCCCGTTCCGAAAGAAGTCAAGGCTTTGACCAGAGCCACTCTTTGCCTTGAACCACTGCAAATATCCGTCCTTCCGCCAAGTGTAGCAGTCTCTCACTTCGTCTGGCCGGCTATCATCTGGCGTTTTGAGTCCTACCTGATTGCGCTTGAAGCAGCCGACATGGTTGGAGTTCAATGTGACCCTGCTATGGCACTTGCAGCCATCACCAAGGATTCTGAGAGCAGTGCCGATCACGAGAAAGAGCAGGAGGAACACGTCAACTTCCAACACGGGATGGGTGAGAACTACGAACGTTTGGAATTCATGGGCGATTGCTTCCTGAAGACCACGACGACCATTGCGACTTTCATCCAGAACCCGAACGACAATGAGTTTGAATTTCATGTCAGGCGAATGGTGATGCTTTGCAACAAGAATCTCTTCACGGTGGCTCAGGACCTCAACCTTCATGAGTACATCCGCAGCAGAACTTTCTCCAGGCGACTCTGGTATCCGGAAGGCTTGATTTTACTGGAAGGTAAGGGTGCGCAGAAGACCGAGAAGACTGAGGAAGAGCGTCGCCTGGGCTCAACCCACAATCTTGGAGAAAAGACCATCGCGGATGTTTGTGAAGCCATGATCGGTGCGGCTTTCATGTTTCATGATCAGCCAGGCAGATGGCACCCAGATCAGTGGGAGAATGCTGTTCGCACTGTAACAAAGCTCGTGGGTAGCCAGGACCACACCATGCTCAAGTGGGACGACTACAGGGAGGCATACAAACTCCCAGCGTACCAGACTGCAGAAGCAAACGCTTCGCAACTCGACAGGGCCCAGAAGGTCGAGCAAGAGCACGCCTATCACTTCCGCTATCCGCGCCTACTCTGCTCCGCGTTCATCCATCCCTCCCAGCCATTCATCTTTGAAAGGCTGCCTAACTATCAGCGCCTCGAATTCCTCGGCGATGCCCTTCTTGACCAGACTAGTATCACCTACCTCTTCAACAAGTTCCCGGATAAGGACCCGCAATGGTTGACTGAGCACAAGATGGCCATGATCTCCAACCGCGCACTCGGAATGATCGCCGCTACCACGGGCTTCTACAAGCACATAAGACACTGTCACGCCACCATCGAGCAGCAGATTCGCGAGTACGTCACTGAATTGCGCGAGGCCAAAATCGCAGCACTAGATGCGATGGACTACTGGACCGCAGTCTCCGACCCGCCCAAGTGCCTCGCAGATGTTGTCGAAGCGTACGTGGGAGCGATTTTCATCGACTCCAACTTCGATTTCACCGAAGTGCAGCGATTCTTCGATGCCCACATCCAACCACACTTTGCTGACATGAGCCTGTACGACGGCTACGCCACCAACCATCCATGCACGCACCTGCACCACCTGCTCGACCAGAATTACGGATGTCAGCAGTATCGTATCATAGCGAAGCAAGTTCCCATGGTGGACGGACTGGACCAGAAGGGCGTTGTCCTTGCTGTGATGATCCACAACGAAGTCTTTGCGCACGACATGGGCAATTCGGTGAGGTATGGACGTGTGAGAGTGGCGAAGATGGCGCTGGAGAAGCTAGAGGGTCTTGCGCCGTATGAGTTCCGCGCACGCTTCAATTGCGAGTGTACTAGAGCAGAGAGTGATGAGGTTGGGGTGCGCGCTGACTGTGCGATTTAAGGTCTTGTGAGAGAGACTGTCAGGGACGGTGAATGGTCATTGGCGCGTCTAAGTACCTAGGTAGCTGCGAAAGTTACACTGACGCTGATGTGTGGGAAATTCAATGTGATACGTTCTGAAGCGTAAAGCAATACTACCAAAGAGTGGATACATGATGATAAGGTGCATGTGAATGTTGTACAGTAATGTAGTCAGCACATGTTAAAGTGGTTACAGTGACTACCTTACTATGTAGTTACATAGAAGTGATTCGGCTTTGATGCCCGCAACGCGTTCCGACGCGCCGGCGACGACCCGAGCTTCGCGAACGACGAAAGTCGGGGACATGACCTTTTGAGCTTATGTACTCTACAGTAACTCACCACATTTCATCACACTTACTGTATATCAACCCAACCCGCTCTTCACCTACATCCACCCACCTTCACCCACATTCGCTCCTGACAGCCTCGCGCGCCACTTTCATCGCAGCTTCCAACACCACACCACCTTCCAAGAAAGCCATCACATCTGAAGCAGGCGCAAGCGGCGCAACAACACACAAGCTTTACACAGTACTTCTCTCGTAATGTAAGTATTTCTTGAACATACACCTGCGCATGCGACAGTCATACCGGCAACATGAGTAGCCCGAAGCCTCACCGCGATTCGAGGCACGTTAAAACCAACAACAAGATTAACACGACTCTCAGGGAGTCCTTTGACAACATCTACCTGAACCTCTCCAAGGAGCCTGGAAAGTGCAGACTCGCGGAGTCTGGACTGGGATGGAAGCCCACAGGTGGCCAGACCTTCACCCTCGACAAATCAGAGCTCATCAGCGCACAATGGAGCAGAGCAGCAAAAGCACATGAGTTGAAGATTTACGCACGCCATGCGGGCGTGGTCCAGTTGGATGGTTTCAAGCAAGAGGTGAGTGCGCACAATGCAACAAGGCCACAAGGACCTACTGACAGCAGCGCAGGACTTTGAGACGATCGCAAAGTGCTTCAAAGTCTGGTACGGCATCGACTTTGTTCACAAGGAGCATGCGCTCCGCGGCTGGAATTGGGGAAAGCATGAGTTGACTAGGAACGAGCTCGTGTTCAACGTACGCAACCAACCGGCCTTCGAAATCCCCTTCACCGAGATCGCAAACACCAACCTGGCGGGAAAGAACGAGGTAGCGGTCGAGTTCTCGCTCCCCGACGAGGGCAAGGAGACTGGCACGGAGGGACTGGGAGGCGCGAGAGCAAAGGGCAAGAAGAGTGGAGCTTCGAGCGATCAGCTCACGGAAATGCGCTTCTACATCCCCGGAACCGAGAAGAAGAAGGCAAAGAAGGGCGACGCGTCCGACGACGATGAGGCCGAGGACGGCGAGAATGTGGGAGCAGCAAGCTTCTTCTACGAACAAATCATGGAGAAGGCCGACATTGGCGAGGTCGCAGGCGAGACTTTCGCATCCTTCCTCGAGATCCTCCACCTCACTCCTCGTGGACGTTTCGACGTGGACATGTACGAAAAGTCCTTCCGTCTCCGCGGCAAGACCTATGACTACAAGATCAGCTACGAGAGCGCCAAGCGATTCTTCCTTCTGGCGAAACCCGACGACATGCACACTATGCTATGTATCGGCCTTGACCCCCCTCTTCGCCAGGGTCAGACTCGCTACCCTTTCCTTGTTATGCAGTTCAAGAAAGACGAGGAGACCAGCATCGAGCTGAACATGACCGAGGAGGACATAAAGAAGTACGACGGCAAGCTGCAGTCCACCTACGAAGCACCGATTGGAAACGTCATCGCAAAGATCTTCCACGGCTTGACTGGCAAGCGTCTCATCCAACCGTCAAAGGACTTTGTTTCGCACCACCAACAGCAGGGCGTCAAGTGCAGCATCAAGGCCTCAGAAGGTCACCTCTTCTGCCTGGACCGCGCCTTCCTGTTCGTACCCAAGCCTGCGACCTACGTCTCCTTCGAGAACGTCTCTGTTGTCACCATGTCACGAGTTGGTGGGGCTGTTAGTGCCAGCCGCACCTTCGACATCACCGTCACGCTCAAGAACGGCGCAGGTGAACACCAATTCTCTAACATCAACCGCGAGGAGCAGTCGCCGCTTGAACAATTCCTCAACATCAAGGGCATCAAGACTAAGAATGAGATGGACGGTGACAGCGGCATGTTGGCTGCCGCACTCACAGCCGACCCCGATCTTGCTAGCAGCGATGACGAGGCTGTAGCTCGTGCCGACCGAGGGAGTGCTGACGAGGACAGCGAGTCTGCCGACGAGGACTTCAAGACGGACAGCGAGAGCGACGTCGCCGAGGAGTACGACGAGAATGCCGGCTCGAGTGGCAGCGAGGATGGCAGTGATGCCGAGATGGGCGACGCTGGCGGCGACGACAGCGATACCGAAGCCAAGGTCGAGAGGCCCAAGAAGAAGACTAAGACTGGCTAGGCGGCAGAGGTAAGTCAGGCAAACGGCTGGCAAACTTGTTTTTGAGAGCGGGCTTCGGCGTTGACATGAACTTGCCACCCTTTCTTATACCGGGTCGGTGGCTATTGGTACTGGTTGCACATAGATGCGCAACGTCTAGAGAACGCCAAAATATCCTACATTATTCCACCCATTGCGCTGCTTCGGCGGCTCTGTTGCTTCATCCTTTCCAACGCTACCACCACTTCTCACAAAGCACCCTCCCCGGTTTCATCCCCTCCTGCTTCCCAAGGAACTCGACAACCTCATCTGTCATATTCTGCGGCCCACAGACATAACACACCGTTGTATCCCTCCCCGCCCTATCCTCCCGCCACCCATCAAGAGCTCCCACCATATCCCCCTCCCCGATCCTTTTCGCCCAAGTCCGATTCGGCAACTTCCCATGCTCAATCTTCTCCCCACTCTCATACCCCGTCGGCCCAGTCAAAAAGAGCGAAAGCGTGACATCCCTCGCCTCATTCACCGCTCCCACGAGATCCATCAGCCTCGGCAAGAACAGAATACTCTGCGGATCGGGCTCGGACTCGCCCGTCTTCGTCCCGTACAGAAAGTGGATTTCTTCCGGGCGCTGCGAGGCGTGCAGACGGATTAGATGGCTGAATATGGAGATCAGGGGGTTGATTCCTACTCCGCCGGCTACGAGGACGAGGCGTTTGATGTGGGAGGCGGGGATGGGGAGGGATTGGGGTGGTGGTGGGTAGGTGAATGAGCCGCCTACACGGACTGAGAGCGGGGTGTTGAGGAGGGTTGGGATTGGGAGGTGGAAGTATTGGGCTGGGGGGTTGGGGGATTTTTGGACGGCGAGTTCGATGTGGGGGGCTGGTTCGTTTTGGCTGTTGGTCTTGGTCTTATTGGGGGTGGCGATGGCGGCGGAGGGTGGCGAGGTTATGGTGAAGCCGCCTGCTTTGGGGATGCCGGGGATGAAGGTGTCGAGCCATTGGCCCGGGAGGAACTGGTTGTGAACGTGAGCTATATTCAATGAGGTCTAAGTGGAAGGTCGTACCTTGATTGTGTGGTTTGGATCCTGTGACGAGAGGCGTAGTACGCGGGTTGTCGGGTTGATCTGGCGAATGTGCGTGATGGTCACCGGCTCGATGCGATTCTGACGTGGCTCGGTAGCAGTTCGGTCTTCGTGAGGGACGGAGTCGTGGACTATCGTGGCCATTGTTCGTCGGATGGTGGATGCTGTGAGAGATAAGGCGAAGGGTGGTCTTGGTGTTAGGCGGTTCATCAACATGACTCAGTTGGATAGTTGGGTATCAACTCTCACTATCATTAAACCTATACGAACGTGTTGCACGTACATGTAAACCACTGTATAATGTAAATGTGCAGTGTACATTGATGCAAGACGTCGATCCGAGGCACATGACGTGCTGTGAGCGAGATCGCATTCGGGTGATTTGTGGGGCGAGTTCATCTCAACACCACCTCCAGGTCACCTTGGTCCGGCCTGCGGGCACCTTGTACTTTCGCCATCTTGCCTCCAATACAAAGCCTCCAAAGAAGTTCATAACGAAATAAAAGAGGGCTGACGGGAGATCCAAAGCTTCCAGAGCTGCACGGAAAGTACAAAAAGCAAAACGCGAAAGTAAACAACGGACTGAGAGCAACAACATGACCGGACCATTGGCAACAGTCGGCATCCTGTCCATCGGCAGTATGGGGGCTGGAGTGGCCCGACTGTTATCGGCGCACAACTATTGTGTAATTTCGAATGCTTCCGATCGAAGGTAAGTTGGTTCTGGTCCAGGCCTACAAGCAGGATGCTCTCGACTGACCATGAGACCGATAGCGAAGCCACACAAAAGCGAGCTCGAGAAAGCAACGTGGAGCTGGTATCTTCAGACTTGGAGTTTTGCAACAAAGCAGACTACATACTGTCCATTGCTCCCCAGAGAGACACGCGAGCTATCGCGGACCGCGTCATTGCCGCTGTTACCAATCCTGATTTCATGTCCGTGGAGCGCAAAAACCCTCTGTACTTCCTCGATCTGAACGCTGTGAGTCCTCGGACTGCCCGTGATGCATACGAGCACTTTGCTGCTTCAGCGCCAGCGATCAAAGTGGTGGACGGCGGCATAATGGGCGGACCGCCAAAGCTGAAAGACGATGGCACTTGGTATCGCCCAGGATTCGTTGTCTCTGGCCCTCACCGTCTCCAAGAAGCGCCGATTAGTGGCGAGCACCTCACCAAGGCCTTGAACGTCCGCCATATAAACGACAACATCGGCTCTGCATCCGGCGTGAAGATGTGTTATGCGGCCATCCACAAAGGCTTCACGGCGCTGGCCTTGCAATCGCTGACCACTGCTCACAATCTGGGCGTTTTAGAGGAGCTGCAGAGCTACCTCGAAGAGTCGCCGTTGGGGTCTTATGTAAAGCAGGGTTTGCCGATAATGCCACCCAAGGCTTATAGGTGGGTGCAAGAAATGGAGGAGATTGCCGACACATGCGAGGAAGATGGTGGATTCTCACGGGAAGAGAGTATCTTCAGGCCGATCGGTCACATCTATGACCTGGTGGCCAACGGTACTAATCTCGGCAAAGAGCAGACGGATGATAGACAGCGCGGCAAGACAGCCGAGGACGTTGCATCGCTGACGAGCGCCGGGCTCGAGAAGCGGAAACTCAAGACCGAGTGATCGCTTGTGATTTCTGAACGGCCGGGAGCATGTTCCCATTGTGGAGCCAACCTGCTGCGCCAAGGATCCCACCATCCTCGGCACGTTGATCCATAGACCATTTCCGGATTGGAGTGATGTCGAAAGTTGACTGGTATCCAGATGTGTACATCTCCATTCCTGCCCAAGCTATCATCAATGCGTTGTCTGTACATAGGCTTGGTGGAGGGAAAGCGACTTTGATATGCGAGAAGCCGCGAGCATCGAGCATTGCGCGAAGTAGGTGACGAAGGTGGCGATTTGACGCAACGCCCCCGGACACTACTATTGTATCAGTTTGGTTGGTAGTGTCAAGCGCACTTTTGTCAGCGCCACGGCCAACAGTGTCTTCCAAGTAAAGCAGTATGCGAGATGCCAAGTGCTCGAAGCATACTCGTAACGTCTCACGAGCCAAATCGCGTCTTTCTTCAATTGAGACCGAGGTCCCAACGACGTTTTCGTTTTGAGCTTTCTGCCTCATTAATCGCTCGATTGAGGTTAGGAGGCCTGAAAATGAAAAAGCCATGCGCCTGCCTCTTTCCGCAAGAGGCACGCCAAGCGACCAATCCCAGTTCGTTGCACGCCGCGTCAGCTCTTCGCCTCTCGTTGTTGGAGCGGTGTAGTTGTAGTCGGCTGGCCCGTTTGGGAAAGCAAAGTCTTCGAGTGCTTTGCCATATGGTGGCTTCATGGCATCGGCAGGTAGGATAGCTCGGGCGGCTTTATCGATGCAATCTCCGATTGCGATGTCGTTGGTTGTCGCCAGTATCTGATGATCGGTCAGGCCCGTTGATTTAACCAACATTGTGTGACCTCCACTGGCGAGTACGCTCAAGTAAGGGAAAGACGGTTGCAGCGTAGCCAGTTCCCATGGACCTTGATATAAATCAGGCAGGCTCTCGAGGGTAGAGCAAAGCCTTGGCGTAAGAGCGTGTGCCTGCATATGATGGACCCCCAACAGTGGAACACCCCATGCGAGTGCCAAACCCTTTGCGAGACTCAAGCCAACCGTGAGATTACTGCGCATACCCGGCCCACGTGTGGCGGATACAAATGTCGGTTTCGCCCCATTGTTCTTTGCCAGGGCGTCTGCAACAAGGCCGCCGAGGCTGGTTTGATGTGAATGCAGGGCGACTAGGGGATGAATGCCGTTGTATGCTGTGTTGTTGGCGGTGATCCGTTCATGGTATGCCACGTTCGTACGCAATTTCTGATGATCAGTCCCGGAGGCATTGTCGGCCTGTATTTCAAGCAGCGCCACCGAAGTGTCGTCGCAAGACGTTTCGATGGCCAAAGTCGACAGGCCTGGTCGCCAAGCAGTATGCAATTGTCGAGTGCGTACAACGCACCCGCCGAGTGAAGATATCGGCCATCGCCTCAGCATTCCTCCCGATGTATCGATGGTCGTAAGTGAATTGTCAAGACACAAGAGTCTAGACTCCACAGCTCCTTTTTCGGGGGCCCAGACTTCAGCCCTACACGCGTGCGCCGTGCATGTGGGTCGCCGAAGCAGTGACGTCTCTTTGTTGATGACCTATGACCTCGGATCCTCTCTCGCCTCGACATTCCCACACCTACGACACTCTATTATGCCTGGAATCTTTCGACAGCCTCGGACAGGCTACCAGTGCGACAACCAACATGGCCGATGAGAAGAAAGTCTCCGACGGGCCATCCGTGTCCGACCCGGATGCATGGGATTACCACACCCTCCCAGACTGGGACAACGATTTTTATGACGAAGACGACATCCTAGCATTTGCTTCAGCGCTATCTGCACCCGAAACTTCCACGTCACCATCCGAGGAGGACCTGCTCAACCCTAAAAGACAGAACGCCGAGTTCTTCACGGCCTTGAATGACTGGCGGCCGGTACACCAGCGCGTTCGAGGAGAGAGCACGAGCAGTGTTGGAAGCCATGACGGGAGGGCCAAGAAGCATAAAAAGTTGAAGAAGTCACAGCGAGGTAGAGATGAGACTCGAGAGGGCTGGTCGTATTCGCTCATCAAGTACCCGCTCTTGATCTTCGTGTTCGGCTGGCTTCTTACGTTGTTCTTGCTTTATCTGGTGACCAGACTGTACATCTACGTGTACGAGCAATATGTGACTTGGAGAGGAAAGCGAGAAAAGCTGCGGAAGACCATACGGGAACAGACCAATTATGAGGACTGGGTGAAGGCGGCAAAGGAATTGGACCGCCACCTTGGCAGCGACAAGTGGAAAGAGGATGAAGATTCGTCTTACTACCAGCCTCGCACTATCAAGAGGGTCCTGGTCGAGATGCGAAAACTGCGTCACCGTGCCGAGCAAGAGGAGCGAACAAATGACGGCCAGCCAGGACTACGGACCATTGACAAACTTCGTGGGCTAGCAGAGGCTTGCGTAAAGAACAACTTTTCCGGATACGAAGACCCGCATTTGTACTCCGAAACTTACTACGGGACCAAGGATCTGATCCAATCGTATGTGGACGAGGTTTCGAGGACTTTGAAGTTCATGTTCGAGAGCTCTCAGCTATCGCAGAAAGACAAACGCAGCCTTTCGAAGCAGCTGGGCACGAATTTCGGGCGCACCGCGCTGTGTTTGAGTGGCGGTGCTACTTTTGCGTACTACCATTTCGGTATTGCAAAGGCACTTTTGGATGCCGACATCCTACCAGACATCATCACTGGAACCTCAGGAGGAGCACTAGTGGCTGCTCTGCTCGCCACGCGGACGAACGAAGAACTGAAGAAGTTGCTCATTCCAGCGCTTGCACACAAGATTACCGCATGCCATGATCCAATCTCGGTCTGGTTTCCTCGTTGGTGGCGTACCGGTGCTCGCTTCGAGACCGTTGACTGGGCGAAACGATGTTCTTGGTTCTGCTACGGTAGTTTGACATTCTTGGAGGCGTATCAGCGCACTGGACGCATTCTCAATGTGAGCTGTGTACCGTCAGATCCGCACTCGCCTAGCATCCTCGCGAATTATCTCACAGCGCCAGACTGTGTTATCTGGTCAGCGGTTCTTGCATCAGCGGCTGTGCCTGGTATTCTCAACCCAGTGGTGCTCATGCGGAAGACACCGACCGGCACGCTTGAGCCTTATTCTTTCGGCCACAAATGGAAGGATGGCTCACTGCGAACCGACATTCCTCTCAAGAGTCTGAATCTGCACTTCAATGTCAACTACAGCATTGTCAGCCAAGTCAACCCGCATATCAACACGTTCTTCTTCTCTTCAAGAGGCAGTGTCGGGCGACCAGTGACACATCGTAGAGGCCGAGGATGGCGTGGTGGGTTTGTGGGAAGCGCGCTTGAAATGTACCTGAAACAAGATCTTACAAAATGGTTGAAATTCCTCCGTCATCTGGAGTTACTGCCTCGACCGCTTGGCCAAGATTGGAGTCAGCTTTGGCTTCAAAGATTCAGCGGTACTGTCACCATCTGGCCTCGCTCCATCCTCAGTGACTTCTGGTACATTCTCACTGACCCGGATGTCGACCGTCTCGCGCGAATGCTGCATGTCGGACAATTAGCCGCATGGCCGAAACTGAAATTCATCAGCAATCGTATGGCCATCGAGAAGGTCATTCAGGAAGCCCGCGAGGCTACCAGGCCAGCAGAACAACCTCTCCCTACACCTTTGCCCATGTCAACTGAGAACGATCGCACGCTGCGCAACGAATTCTCAGAGGAAGACCTCAAGTCGCTACTCGCACAAGCTAGGAGTTCCGGCGGGCGCATCGAAGTCCCACGTACGCGTGAGAGGGCGTCACCGATGCTCGAAATCCCACAACCCCTGCCAGAACAAGAGACGCGATCGGTGAGCCCGTCCCTAAGCAAGCGACTGGGAGGCTGGTTCGGCTCGATTTCCCGCTCGCCTTCAAGACACCGCAGCGAGCAATCTCTCCCCGCCCTGACAGAGACCAGACCACTACATCACCATCGCCGCAGCTCTGTCATGGAAGAGATCAAGCGTCAGAGCGGCGTTTTCTTCGACGATCCAGAGATCGAAGAAAGCCCTGATGAGTTGGACAGCGCGACGGACACTGAAGACCCAGAAGTCGATCGCAGTGCTGACGTCGCGCCGCTTGAGAACGGTACTGTACGACGCAAGGTCAAAAGGAAATTCGACGCTGCTGGCGGTTCGTCTCGCGGCGCTGGCGCCGAGGAAGATGTCATACAGCAACTAGGTCTCGGCGCCGAAGAAGGTGGTGCTGGCCAGAGCAGGGACGGCACTTTCGTTGGGTAGAGGTCTACTATTGGGCAGGTTGGTCACTTTTACACACCTATAAAGCGTTTCCAGCGTGTTATTTTTATATTTGGGTACTCTTATTTCCAGTTATCCAGCGTGGGATGCACCATTGGCACTTAAAACAAAATCTTTCAGACACTTGGTAGAGCCGAGGCTCCAATTTCCTTTGTGTACAATGTCATAATAAGTGGCATAAACCTCATTGCTGTGATTGTACGCTCGTGCCGACATCGCGGCCATGATCGTTATATTTTCGTGCCAGTAAGCGAGCGAATGTAGCTAACGCCCCAACCCCGAGATACCCCAAAAGAAATCGCACTATGAAAGAACGTGTCCATTTCGCTTTCCAGTCTCACTCGCGGCTACGATCAGAACCTAACCTCGGCCTATCGATCCAGACGCTTCACTGACAGCGCATTCAGCGAGAACGCGTTTAAGCAGCCGCCCTGACAACTGTCGGGCGAGCAGTGACGAACGAACCCGTAGCGAAGAATGTCGTCGCCGTTGCCGCGTGCGCTCCCCGTTTGGCTAAAGGGCAAATGACCATGCTGCCGAAGTCGCAGCTGCTGTCTGGGACTTGAATACACGAGGACCCGTCTTCGTAGACCACGGTGCAGAAAGAGCCGCTGGTTGTCGAGGGTGGCGAGATACTGGAGCTCGTTTCGCCGCTTGTTGTTGTGATTGAGGAAGTTCCAGAGCTTGTCGTGGTACTCATTGTCATCGTTGTCATAGAGGTATCGGAATCCGATGGCGCAGGGCAGGAGAGGTCCGGCAGGTCATCCTGTCGCTTCACTTTGGAAGCTGTGCCGCAGCCAGCCAAGGCGTTGCCGGGGTGTCTGTTCCCTGCGGAAGGAAGTGTCAGGATTGTAAAGAATGAGTGGGAAGACATGGAACTTACAAGCCACCACTACTGAGCCAGCCGACGGTGGCGTGTAACCGAGATTGTCAGGTATCGGATTGTTGTTACGCTGGACTCTCGCGCTGAGGGCGAAGAATTGCTTCACCGCCCGTGCAACGCTACCGTCCGGCCAGTTCGAATCGAGCTCTTGCAGCGAGAAGAAGTAGGCTGCCATGCCTGCAACCGCAGGCGCGGCCACGGATGTCCCAGAAACCGACTTGGTCGCGGAGTCGCTGTCGATGCTGGCACACAGCACGTCGCGAGCTGCTGCATATATCGAAATCGATCCGCCGCTGTCGAGGTCAGGGTTGGTGTCTGCGAACAGTGCTCCGTTTTTCTCTACGCCTCCTACGGTAATGAGACCGTTCTCAGTCGTGCCGATGTTTTGAGGCGTGATCTCGTTCAAGCCTTGGCGGTCATTGCCCGCAGCAACGATGACGGCAATATCTAGCTCCTGGGCAAATGGAATGACCTGGTTCATGACTAGCTCGTGTAGTTCGGGTAGCAGTGCTCCACGTTGAAAACCTAACACAAAAGTCAGTATCGGCTGGGCTCAGACTCTGCGAAGATCGAAGCTCACCATAACTCATGTTGATCACGAATTTACCCGTGTCTCCCTCATTTCTCCGACGAACGGCGTCGTTTATGGAATAGTCCCATGCATCGCGGAGTGCTGCAGCAGTCACGCCTCGCAACTGATTTCTACCAATCTGGGCGTTGGCAGCGGCGTTTCTAAACTTGACGATGACGAGGTTCGCTTCAGATGCCACGCCCAGTTTGATACCACCAGCAACAGAAGCCACAGCTGTACCGTGTCCGTTGTAATCCGTGTTATCTCTCGGCGAGAGCACATCATCGGGCCCAACGAATGGTGAGACTTCCAAAGTGAAGGCGTTTGGGACTATGTACTCGTCAACGGTTCGACCTGTTGCGGCGAATTCCTGTGACTATGTGAGTGAATGTCAGAGAAGCTTGCGAAGTCAGCCGTTCTTACCTCATGAGTGCTGCGATACCCAGAATCGATGATGTAAATCGTCTGCCCTTTGCCGAGCTGCGTGTCAAACTCATAGTCAGGCCAATCTTCCGTGTCCATCAAAGCCCTCGGCGCCGAGAGCATCCCCAAGTGGTAGTCGCTACCGGCTCTAGGGGATGTTTCACGCTTGGTAAGACGGGATGTGGAAGGAACGGGCTTCGCCCTAGCAGCAGCTAGACCAGCCTCGCCGTCCTCTTCTTTGATCAGACCGATCATTTCGATGATAGGATTCATTTTGATCATATCAGCTTGCTCTGCTGTCAGGTTTTTCGTAACATAGGACTGCCATGGAATGTTGTCGTATGCAATCACATTTCCTTGTCCTTGGTCTGGCAGCGTTTTCACGAACTCGTCGAAGTCAGCCCGAGCGGTGTTTCTCTTCGTGCTGATCATGTATGCAGTAGGTGTTGGTGCGCCACTTGATGTTGTCGATGAAGTTGCTGAGGATGCAGTTGTGCCAGAGGCCTGATTCGTCCCGGTGGTTGCAGTTGTTGCAGTAGTTGGGGCGGGATTCGTGGCGTCGCCGCTGCCACCTCCTCCTCCTCCTCCTCCGCCACCACCACCACCCGCAGCACCCCCTGCGCCGTCGGAGTCAGATGAAGTCGATGTTGTCGAGGTTGTCCTGTCGGTGGTCGTGCCAGGAGCCCCGGCGATTGACGTGATCGTGGGATCAGAGCCAGTACCAGTCGTCATGGTTCCTGTGACCGAAGCTGTTACAGTGGACGCGGCTGTAGTGACAGAAATCGTTCCTAGACCGGTCTGCAGATTGACACACTCAGCGAGTAGCGTGCAGAAATTGCCACCACAGGTAAAGCTCTCAATGCCGCAACAATTCAAGGGGACCTTGAAAGTGTCACCAGTAGACAGAGTGTCGATTCCAGGATTCGCATCCACAAGACATGTGGCATTGAGGAAATCATCAGTAGCGACCTGGCTAAGAGAGGTCGCGTCGACGGAGATGTCTTGTCCGAGCGCAAAGCTGAAGAGTAGTACAGCCGCAGCTGCACGGAAGAAGTGGGGCATTGAGCTTGTACTGTAATGAGGGTTCTAGATCAAATGAATAGCTGGAAAGAAAATCGACTGAAATTGAAACAGAAAAGAAAGCAAACGGAAGAAAGACTCGACTTGTTGCTTTGGTTGCTGTGTGATGGTGATGTGATAGAGCGTGGAAATTATTGGCGCCATCACCACGTACTTGTAGAGAACGCTCTTCTGTACAAACACGGCCATGGCATGTAGCTCTATTCTTATCACTACATCTGGACAACACGAACAGCGTGAACCCTGTAAGACTGATCATGCATGTGCCGCTTGGGTTAGGAGGGGCCGAGAGAGTAGGCAGCATTCACAGTAAGTCGTTCAATCAGTACACAATCAAGGAAGTTCGTGCGTAGCTGAAAGTCAGCATAAGGATTTGTTTGGTGTTTCAGACCCGAAAGTCATGCAAGACGCAAGTCGGCGCAGCATGTACGCAAACACATCCGGCGTAGTATTTATGCGCCCCTGGCGGTCAAGAATTCCAGACATTTGGGGCTGGATCCTTTGGGTTGGATACTGCGACTGATCAACAAATTCATCCGAGTTGGGACATCTTTGAGCAAGAGTGACCCAGAGACCGATGCAATTCGGACAATATACAGTCGAAATGACGATTGCTGCACTGCTCGGAACAGCATTAGTCTGATTATGATTGGGCGACTGCAGTCCACGCTCTGCTCTAACCCTGTGTGGCCACGACTGACTATAATTGTCAGTCCACTTCGCATATTCATTGCACGACTGTTAAGATCTCGTGCGAAACTCCAGTAGTGTTGGCACGGGTGGCAGCTCTGTTGGAGGTGCTCGAAGGGGCTATACTTCGACGAAGTGCATGTGCTGCCATCGGCTCAATCAAGAACCAACAGACAATGCTGATTTCCAAATGCGTGGTTACCGATTGCGCAGCGCTGGGTGGTTAGGTACTGTCTGTCGATCGAATACACGCGTCTCATCAGAAGTCGTCTCCAAGTGAAAGAGCGCTGCGTCCTCGGTGGTCGGAAAGCTTGTGACAAGCATGAGGTAGACCGTAGTAGCGAGTTCTTTTAACGGTATAGCCCTGCAGTCCAACGTGTAACTTGGTGTAAACTCGCCGGTTATATCGAGCTCACCCGGTTCCAGTGTGTGCTGTAATGATCAGAGACCAAGGGCTCGAGAATCGTATGGAAGACTCAATGCGTGATCGCAGAGGCAAGCCATGAACGGTGTGACTAACATGTGATACGTGTACGCATGCTGTCGATGTTTTTGTTGGTGTTCGAGATAAGGACCCCCTGGACCTTAGACGCGTCTTTAAGAGAAACCCACGCGTTGCGACAGGGTTAGGGTTGGACTCCGGAGTCGACATCAACAGCCCTTGAAACATGTCTGGAGGGCTTCTTATCACGGTTCTGACAAATCTATATCAAGACATGATTAAATATTTTGGTCGGTTGCAGGATCTATGTACCGTCTGCAAGTACTGCAATGGAGACGAAACAGTGGTTAGTTCAAGTCAATGACAGGGATTCTGTCTTCTCACACTGATATCCGAATGGGCAATTCGAGTGACATCAACCCTAACCCGCTGTACAGAGTTATTGAGGATGCTAATAACAGCTCACCGGCGACGTCCGCTTCTACCAACCTACACGACATATCGATAAAGTGGCGACTTATCACCCATGGCGAGTAGCTCCTCCTCACCGTACTGCTCCTTCGCCTCAGCCTCACTGATATGCTCCCTCCGCTTGTTAAGCGTACCATAAGCGAGACGTAGCGTCAGCGTCGCTAGGATTCCTGCCATCAGGATTCCCAAGCTGAAACCGTACCCAAGCCAATAGTTTGGTGACTGCTCCTCTAAGAAGATGTTGGAACCGATAGCGCCTCCGAGGTTGCCTATGCTGATGAGTAAAGCCTGCGTTTGCTGTTAGATTCCGGCGATGAAAACCGACGACCTCCAGCGAAGACTTACCATTCCTACCGACCGCTTCCAGGTCGGCGAGAGATTGTTGCCAACCCAGCTGATGGCGCCGATGATTGGAGGATAGACACCCGCCGGGATAGTAAAGAGGATTGCGTATGTGAGACCTGGATATTTCGGATGTGGGATTGCCAGAAGTGCGACGAAGCCACAGGCTGCGATCGAGAAAGGAATGATGATGTAAGGCCAACGTGTTTGGTGTCGGTCAGACAGCCAGGAAAAGAGAACGGTTGAGATCGCGCCGACGACGTATATCGGAACAGTCAAGAGCTGTGCTTCGATGCTGGTATAGCCTAGGTTGTAGACGATAGTGGGAGCAGAGTAGGTGAAGCCATACAAGGGGATTGAATTTCCCCAGTAGACCAAGACCGCCAACCAGATCTTCCAGTCGGTCAGAGCCGCAGTGATGTATCTCCGTTGGAACTTTTCGGCCGTCTGTACTTTGCCACCTTTGGTACCCGAGTCTTGGGCAAGGCGGTTGATAAGGTATTGTTGTTCCCAAGGCTCCAGCCAACTGGCCGTTTGAGGTGAGTCAGGTAGGATCCAGTACAGGGTGGCGCCGACAACAACAGTGACTATTCCCTCGAGGATGAAGATCCACCGCCATCCACTTAGGCCTGCAAGACCATCCATGTTGACGATGGCCGCGGCTAGGAGGCCAGAGAAAGCAGAAGCCAGTGAAGCGGCAGAGAAGAACACGGCTGTGGACAGAAAACGCGTCAGCTGGTATTTCCCCTCGAACGAGGATCGACCCTCTTGATTAGAGTTTTCATGATCTAGACATCTTGACTGGCACAATGATCACCTACCCATGCGTGTCTGGACCTCATAGCGGCAGTACCACGTGAAAAGGAGGTAAGAAGCTGCGGGGAAGAAACCAGATTCGAACAGCCCGAGCAAGACTCTCGTAACGATGAGATGTTCGTCTAGAGGGAACCATAGTCAGTCTAAATCCTCAGCAAGTTGGAGTTATCAAGCGTGGACTAACAGGTCTCTACAATTCCTTGCAACGTCATAACCTACAGAGTACTAACGTTAGCACATTGTTCTAAGATCCAATGCTTTCAGGGATGACTTACAATGCCCCATGTGACCATCAAGATCGAAATCCATATGCTGGGTCTCATGAGTTTGAGCACAATGTTTGAGGGGACTTCAAATATCGCGTAGGGAAAAAAGAAGCTAAAAAATAGTATTGTCAGAGTCCCGTCTAACCATGAGCTTCGACATGTTGACACTTACACGGTCAAAGCCATGTTGTACTGCTGTCCCGTCAATTCCAATTCCTCGTTCATACCGGCGACTCGCGCATTCGCAATGTTGCTTCCTATGCAGAGTTAGAGTATGGTCGCGCCTTATTCCACTTTGACTAACTATCAAGGAATGCCAGTAAATACAATACCGCCAGGACTGGAATAAGCCTGAAGTCGACTTTGCGAAGGATGCGTTTGGTCTCGTTCGGGTCGAAAACTGGTTCTTGCTGTTTTGCCGTCAACGCCCATTCTATCATCGGACTCGAGAAGCTTGCGAGGTTTGACTGACATTGTCCTCTGTGTGCTCAAGGTGCTCCTTCTGGTATTCGACATCGTCAATCTGGTCGGCCGAGCTGTCGAGCTTCTTGTCGAGTGGGTAGTTCGTGGCCATCTTGCCACCACCTAAGATAGAATCGAATATGGTGTGAAGAGTTGAAACAGGATAGGAAAGGGACTATTCGTCAGAAATGGAAAATGAAGGAAATATTTACACTCACGCCCTTTCCAGCCAAGCAATGCTATGGGTCTGCCACGGCCGGCAGATCGCTGCGTCTCTTGACAAGCCACCGGAGAGCCATGTGCGCAACGGGCGTTTGTGAGCAGAGTTACCGACCAGCAAAGTGTGTTCAATTCCGCCGACGTAGGAACACCCTCAAAGTACCCACAACATGGCCTTCCGAGAAGTCCGATCCCTGTAGGAAGCTCGTCATTAACAACTGAGGAAGCACAGAAGGACACAGCACACAGCGTCGATCTGAGCTCGATGTTAGTGAGCTCAAATTGATAGAGTTTCCCCCGCGTGCGGAGCGCGTGGAGAGCCAAGATGAGCGGCCTTGGATAACGGCATCTGTCACTAAGAACGCGATAAAAAAGATCGGTTTCTGTGAGATGCGGGTAAAAGACAGTGCGGACATGTCTGTCTGCTTGGCATTTGTTGCGGATACATGCATGGTGATGTTCCAACGTTCGAGCCTTGCATTAAGCCGCGGCTCGGCTTGCCTCAAATGGCATTTTAGTGAATCGGCAACTTGCTTGATATATCCGAAATGGAGCTCAAGACAGCACTTCTCATGACACCTCAGAAGCTCAAGTCTAGAACCCATGCTGCAGCCATGGCAAATAAGCTGGTGAGAGCGGCCATGGCAAGGTTGACGCCGTTGTTCGTCATGATGTCCCTGCCTAACTGTACACGGCTTCCACCGTCCAACACCTTGACCCTTTGCCCGCCAGGACCCTCGACGACTTTGCCACTTCCTCTGTCAGTAACAGTGGCTTGCATCGTAGCGCCGAGGAGTGAGTCCAAAATGCTGCCGAATGCACCCATGATGCAGACCAAGATGGCAATACGAATGTCCATCACCCTGTATGGGGGCATGAGATAAGTGCCAGCATAAGCAATGCAAGTAATGAGGAAGCTGGCAAACAACCCGTAGCTCAGACCCTCGACGGTGATGCCTCCATTAGTGCCACGTGGGACTTTCTTCCACGGAGCAGTAACAAGAACCGGTGTTGACTTTGCCAGAATGCCTAGCTCTGAGCCAAACGTATCAGCGGCTACGGCCCCGTAATGCGCAATGATTCCGATGGGAAGCAGCCTTTGTAGTACCGGAGCATACACTCCAGGGTAGACGCCAGCACGTAGAGCCATGTGTGGAGAGCTGGCGCCCAGGAATGTGTGCAGCGCGATGAGGACAGAGGCCACGCCGCCATTGGCGACGACTTGCATCCAGCCTCTGGGACCCTCACCTCCAGCAGAGCCATCAGATGATTTGGTCAGCCGGGCCTTCTCAGCGTGCCCGACTTTGGTGACCAGTACTCCGAGAAGGAAGAACGGGACTAAAAGCCAGAAGAACACCGGCCAAGGGTCGAGCATATGGACGAATGCAACCAATATGGCCACGGCGATGCCCCCAGGTGTAAGCTTGTTCTTAGCCAAGGCAAAGGTGACCAAACCGATGGTTGCGGCGATCTGCCCTGCATGATTTTGGGCGAAAGTAGAAATGTCCATTTTGGGGCCTTGTCGAGGCGCACACTAGTGGTTCTGCGGTTGTGTAATCTGTTGTAGATTTCTCATAGACAAGAGTCTATCGATGTCCTTAGCGAAAATCCAGGAATCTGCCAAAGTACCTACTGTACGTGGCGATGCAGTCCACGTACGTGTCACTCTTGCGTTTTCGGGTCTGCTCACCGGAACTGTAGATTGCGTGGAAGGATTTCGCCGAAGAATGGCTACAGTATTGTTCCAGAACGTCTCGTGCGTTGTTACGACCGTTAGTTTGATGATGGTGGTGGTGGGTTGAAGATTGTCGTCTGCAGCGGTCTGACATTCTGTCCCGACTGCAGGTGCCAAGCGCGAGCCTCAGATTGCTAGCAAAGGAACCGACTTTCAAGAACCTATGGACCTCATATTGTTTATAAACATGCATAAATCCAGAACAAGGGAGGTTATTTTAGGTCTAGAAGCATTTTGCAGGGTGTGATAACTACTATAGATGCATGAAAGCTGGATGCCATGGGATGGAGTGCGAGACTTTACCACCATCACAATAAATGTAGGGTCATACTTTCATTGGGTATCGTATTGGAGCTCTGGGTGTCTGCCTTGGAAGGCAAGCTACTGGTACTTCTTCACATATCTCCGAAATATTTCTGTACGTCGTCGCTCAGGTAAAACGAGTTGCGCAGCTTTTCTGCCTTCTTCTTGCCCTCTTGCTCCATCAGTCTCACCTTGCCAGCGTCCAGTTTCACCGGCTTCTCTTTCGCCCGCACTGGCGCCAGTCTGGCACCTACACCGGCTTTGTGTGGATTGTCCACAGCTTTGATGGGCTGTAATATTCCCTCACCTTTCGCGCCGAGTCCAAGCCTGCTATCAGGATCCCAGCCGTGGTCCTGGAGGACAGCAAGGCCCTTTCGGCTGCGATCGATATGTGACGGTGGGTATGAGTGTTGGAGTGATATCTGGTGGGCTATGCTGCGCTCATGTGCTGCCTTTGACGTGTTGGCTGCAATTGTGCAACTACAGATATCACAATACATATCGCTGGTGTCTGCATTGGGTACTGTGTTGCCCGGGACCGCATCCTCATTACCAGTGTCCGACTCCTTCATTGTTTTTGACACCGCCGCCTCCTCTGCCTTCGGCACCTCCGAGGTCGTTGGTGACGCTGAAGCGGCCCGCTCGGCAGTGTTGGACTGACCGAGCACGATTGCCAGGTATCTGTCTGTAGCAGAGGAGGAAGTTTTCGACGATGCTGGTAGGCTCGTACTGAGCTGTGCTTGTTCGGTGGATGCCACAAAGTGAACGCGCTTTCGTTTCAGACCGGCGCCGAAGTATCTCTGGTCGCGCAAAGGGATCTCATACTCGTCATCGTCATCTGACGCCGTCATAATTGCCGCGATATAGCAGAGAGGATTGATCAAGGCTCATGAGCAGAAGAGAAGAATTCCAAGGTGTCGGAAGCGGAGATCCGTCAAGCGATAAATCGTACATGTATCGCTTGTGTGAGTGAGGAACTTTGGAAGGAGTTGAGTCTTGCGTCACCAGCGCCGGCGAGTCAAGAACGAGACCCTTCACAGCTTCAATGTTTCAACAGTCTCACGAACATGTGAAACTCCTCGTCCACATCCCACCAAACCAACTGGACGATTTATTTCCCCCTTCGATATTTGCCATTGCGGCAGCTGCGACACGTCATGGCCATCTATATCATTCGCACGGCTTTTAACGACGGCATCGGTTCAGTGCCGTTCCTCTGGCCGATCATCAAGGCGATCCCATGGCTGGTCCTTTTATGGGCCGTGAAGTTCTTCTTCTCTGGTGTGAGCAATAAGAGCGACCGCAACATGCATGGCAGAGTGGTCTTGGTGACAGTATGTACAGTGGATGTGCAAGAATGGACACATTGGCTGAGTATCTCTAGGGAGGAACCAGTGGTGTAGGCGAAGCAGTAGTCCGCGAGTTGGCTACCAAGGGTGCTCAGATTGTACTGCTCACCCAGCATGCACTCAATGATCCTTTCCTTGTTGACTTCATCGACGACATGCGAAGGGAAACCAGCAACGAACTCATCACAGCTGAACAAGTGGACATGGAGTCGCTTCACAGCATTCGGACTTTCGCAACCAAATGGATCGACAACGCTCCTCCCCGGCGACTCGACATGCTTGTCCTCTGCGCCAATACCCTCACGCCATCAAGCAAAGGGTTACAAAGTACTAGTGAAGGTGTGGAGCTCCACTGGCAGATTAACTATCTCGCCAACTTCCACTTCCTTAGCATTCTTTCTCCTGCACTTCGTGCTCAACCGCCTGACAGAGACGTTCGTGTCTTGTTCGGTAACTGCAGTAGCTACATGGGCGGCGACCTCCTACAGGTGACACAACAGGCACAGTCGATGTCCCAGGCAGCCAATGCAAAGCCGAAGAAGCCCAAAGCGACCGAAGCCGTGGCTCCTACCAAATTCTCGCCCGGTAATGCATATGCTACCTCGAAACTTGCACTGGTCACCTTTGGTATTGCTTTCCAGAAACATCTTGTTACCTACAAGCGACCAGACGGCTTCCCTCCCAACATCAAAGTCCTCTTCGTCGATCCCGGATACTGCCGCACGCCAGGCATGCGCCGCTGGCTCACCGGAGGTTCTCTATTCGGCCTTCTAGCGTACCTCATCACCTACCCTGTCTGGTGGCTCGTCTTGAAAAGCCCAGACATGGGAGCGCAGTCTTTCCTGTATGCTGCGATGGAAGAGAAGTTCAGCCGCACAGAGGGTGGATTGCTGGTTAAGGAATGCAAGCAGCGGGACTATATCAGGAAGGATGTTCTGGATGAGGCAAAACAGAAGATGTTATGGGAATACAGTGAACAGATGGTACTAGAAGCAGAGAAGAGGGGTGCTGTGGATAGAGCAAAGGCCAAGAAAGAGCAAGACGAGAAGAAAGAAGAGACACAAGCAGAGGAGGAACTTAAGAAATACAAGGACAACATTGGCAAGAAAGAGAAGAAGGACGGAAGCCGGCGCAGTAAAAAGACTGGATGAGCGACACACTACGGCCGGCCATTGCAAATATCCTAGTCCGACTCCACGACGCTGTTGGACCCCGTCCACGAGCCTGTGGTGAAAAGCAACAACAAAGAAAATCACACTGACAGATGCAGCACTTCACAACCGCCAAACATACGGTAATATTTGCCAGCACCTTCAATGTTTGAGCAAAGTCCAAGAGTCACAGCACTGTCAATACCTGATAAAACGCATACTAGCCGAACGTTTGGTACACGTGGTCAATCCAGTGGGAAATGAACGCCATGTATGCAATCAGTCTAGGTGGTTCAAGTGCTTTGTTGGCACACTGCCCGTCTTTGTTACTCGGACTGCCAATATCTGGACCTTTATCATCGTGTTTATCTGCATCTCGGGGTCATGTTAAGAACAAAGGGGAGTGCCCTCGCACACAAACCTATATGGCTTTTGCCACGAAACGTACAATTTTTTTCAACAACGTTCACGCCCAAGCCCCAAGAGCCACTGGTATCCGCGTTTGCTGGTTCACGCACCACCGCAACTCTCATTCAGTGCCACCGCAAGAGGCAGGTCCTCGGATCTCCCACTAGCACAACTTTCGACGAATATCCGAGGAAGGTACCGTACAATGGCTGATCAGATAGAAGAACTGGATATCCCAGCCGGTCCGGGAATTGGTGGACTTGAAGATATACCCGAAGGACAAGAAAATGATGAGCCTCTCACAGAAGAAAATGTTGATGCGCCAGGAGAACACAACGAGCCACTTGGGGTCGTAACCGACCATACATTGGCTCCCGAAGACATCGACGATCCGCCCCCCCAGTCAGGCTTTTCTTTCTCCTCAAGTGAGAATGATGAAGACGCCGATGATGAGGGAGCAGGAGAAGTTGATGATGAGGGCGACTACGCAGCCAACTCATCGTATGAAGCAACCAACAGCAGGTCGTGGCAACCGCAAACTGAACCGCAAGTGGAACCGCAAGTTGTGCCAATTCGAGCAGTCCTCGGCCGCAATGTCATTGATGCCGCTGGACCTGATCTGGAGATCTACCGGGGTAACCCACAATATCCCCAATTTCCGTATCCGTACCACTACAGAAGCGATTCCGACTCCTCTGAGGGACGCAAGGAACGCAGGAAGGCGAGAGAAGAGTCCAAGATGGAAGCCGAGTCCAAAGGGGAAGCTGAGACATACAGTGCCGTGCGGCCCAGCCCTCTGCGAACTGCCAGCAGTCCCGACTCGCCCGTTTCGCCGAAGAACGCGAAGCCTGCGGACGACGTTGGGATTCTGCCCGAACCGAGTCCAGCGCTGCAAGACGAAGACGCTATTCCTCCACAGTCAGATCGTGAAACAACTCCTAGACCTCGTACTCCGACTCCACTGGCTTTCCTAAACTATGCTAAAAATTTCAACTGGTCAGACGACGAGGACGAAGAAGACACGACATGGTTCACGGAGGCAACTGCGACGTCAGCTGGCTCGCGCCGAAATTCAGAGACCAGCTTGGAGCAGATTCCAGCCACAGATCAGCCACCCGTAGATGCTGCCGATGATGCTCTGTCCAACCAGCAACCACTAAGCCCAGTCAGCCCCATCGACCCAGTGAGTGAAGCAGAGGACGACGCGACTATCCACGGCCCCGACGACATCGATGAGGATTCCACAGCACCTGAAGGATACGCGCCAACATTCGTCGGAGCAGAAGACACTGTGTTCCCTGCTGAGGTGCCAAGCCCAATGTCTGATGGAGCAAAGCAGCACGCCAACCGTGACAGGGAGATCAGCCCAACATCTCCTAATTTCAACGGACCAGAACCGCTGACTGGCCTTGGACCCAAAGAGGGTCTCGAGGCTTGGTTAGCCTGGCGCGATCGGACCCGAACAGAGCACAGAAGCTTCCGCAACAACCGCAACTTTGCGAACCAAGATGGTATGGGAGATTTGGAACCTACTGTTTCTAACCCTCATACAGAACAACCTGAGGCTGTAGAATATTTGACCGCTCAGCGACTGGCTATCCATCAAGAGAGGAATGTTCAGCAGGAACACCTCCAGCAACTGGCCAGACACAGCTACGGCTTTTCGGAAGCACTCAGGTTTGATCTAGCATCGACACAGGAGTACATAAAGCTCCGGATGCTGAAGTACCGTGCTGAACGCAACAGATACTTTCATCGAGCTGTTGACAGCGAACAAAGGGTGGGCAGGCGTGAGCAACAAATCGAAGAACTGGACGCAGCTCTTCGTGAGACCGAACAAGCATACTTTCAAGCTCTCCAGGAGAAACTAAACATGGAGCCAGTCTTGCACAAAGAAAGAGACAAGCGGGAAAAATTGAAAGCCATATACTTGGCGCAGTCTGAGGATCTCGACGCTTACAAGAGAGCGGCGGAGCGCAGTAGTGAGGACCTTAGAAGCGCACGAGCCCGAGAGGCTAAGCGAGCCGCGCCTCTGCAGTTTTCGTCTATCATGGAGGTCGCTTCGCAAGAACCTGTACCATCGTCAAGCAAGAGATCTATGTCAGGTGCCAACAAGAATCCTAAGCAGGCCAAAGAGGCCAAGCAGGCTGCGCCTCTGCAGGTGTCATCTGTCATGGAGAACGCCCCACCAGAACCTGTGGCGGATGCAAGCGAGAAGCCCAAGCAGGCCAAAGAGACCAAGCGGGCCGCGCCTCTGCAGTTGTCGTCTATCATGGAAGTCTGCTCGCAAGAACCCGCGAGAAGTCCGCCGTCGCCCTTGTCGCCTCTCAAACCACGCGTGGCACCCGAACATGCGGCCAACTGGCCTTTGGAGTATCGTCCCCGTCTTGTTGACTTCATGACTCAGTGGATCAATAATAATCGCTCGCCGGGGCTTAGAGTCTCGGATTGGAACCCACAACCTATTCAGAGGGCGCAGCTGAATCAGATCTTAGGTATGCGCTTCTTGTCTTGGGATCAGATCTTCGAGGAACTCAGACTGCTCGGCTACTTCGTCCGGCCGGATCACCTAGCAAACGCTCTTGCAGACCCCGACAATATCGCTCAATATGGTCTCCCCCCGGCAAACACCGCTGTCGAGTACGCAGGTCGCCGGCTTGACAAACGCAACGCTGCCAAGACGCTTTTGGACGAAATCAATGTCTTGCAGAAGGATCTCAAAGATATGAGGCCGCCCTACGAATGGAAGGAGGACCTAGCCCATGTGACGCGTCAAAAAAAATACTTCGAAAAGGAGACACAAGCCCTCAATGACAAACTTGACGAATTCTGGGATGAAAACGAGAGACTCAGACAAGCGTCGTCAAACTCCAGCGGTATCGAGGACTCCAGGAGCCACTCAGCATCGGAAGAAATTCGAAGGCTCAGAGCAGCGCAAGCCGCCTTGCAAGCAGATCTCGAGGAATCGCAACGAACGACGCATGAGATTTTGTTGGAAACCATGGGTCCAGATGCGCCAATTGCTACCGGTGACAACGGTCAGGCTGGCGACGCCAAGTCCTCGTCGACCACCGAAGCTGAGCTTGCTAGATGTCGCAAGCACGGCTCGCAGCTGAAGCTTGAAAGAGACGATCTCCTCAAGAGGCTTGATAAATGTCAAAGTATGATCGGTGGCCTGAAGCTCTACAACAGCACTCTCTCCCAACGGGCCAGAGATGTTCAGGGCAAGGAGTTCACGCTGAATCGGAAATGTTTGAAGCTGCGTATGGAGATTCACGAGCTGAAAGCGAAACTTGCCGCTCATGACACAGACGAGGCTGGTAAACATATGAACGACAAGGCGGATAATGCTGCAAAGGGCCAGGCCGAAAACGACAAGAAGGATCAGGACGGCTCCGATGCCTTGGACCGCCTCAGGGCCGCCGAGCAGCACTCCAAAGACTTGCAAGCCAAGGTTGACGAGCTCCAATCACAAGTCGATTCTGCAAAGAAACCATCAAAGAAGAAAATGCCTCTTATGAGTGCATTCGAGAAGCAGAGGCTGGCAGAAATCAGGGAGACAAAAGCTCATCGCAACAGTCATGAGGTCAGACTAATTGAAAGTATGGAGACAGAGAAGGCAGCATTGCACGAGGCACTGGAAGTGCTTCGCAAAGAGAACCATGCGCTCAAAGAGCAAGCCGATTCGCAAGAGGATCCGTTGCTAACAAACACACCTGCGCCACGTAATCCCCGCGACGGAGGAGAAGAGGCCGTCGAAACCTTGAGAAGGGAACTTGCAGAGGTATGCGAGAAGAACAAGCAGCTCGAAGAGGAAAAGCCTCTGATACAGATGAGCCTGGAGACGGCCCATGAAAATATCGACGATTTGCATGAGCAAGTCAAGCCAGAGCTACCAGCAAGTGAGCGTGGATTGGGCTCTACTTCGCAAGGAGCGGAGAACAACAATGACTTATCTCAAGGCAAGCGCGCTCAAACTGCGTCTGCCCAATGGTCACCGGCCGATCTTGAGGACTTCGTCATCAACCAGTCTGACAGCGGCAGTGAAGGTTCATCTTCGTCTGAAAAGAGAATCATCACTGACAGCATGAACCCGCCTCCTCCTTCCTTGCCTGAGCAGAAGCTTGATGTTGCGTCCCAAGAAGCGTCCCCAGCCAAGCTTGATGTGGAGTCCCCATTTGCCAGCCCTGCTCAGAACGACTTTTCGATCACTGAGCAGATGCTTGGACTTTACGCTCCAGCCGATTCGAACGCTGAGGATGATGACAAGAAGCGTGCGGACGAGCTTCTCGAGGCGAATTCCTGGCTGACAGATGACAGCAAGAAGGCTTGGAAGACGGTCGAAGCCTTGGAAAGAGAGCTCGAGAAATTCAAGAGGGAAGCAGGCGAGCAAGTACCGTCATCAGCACATTCGCAGAAGCCATCTACACGGACTGCAATTCAGGTGGCGCAATCTCTTCCCACAGTGAGGCAACCGGTACTATTGCCAGCAGATGTGCCTGTGGCAACCGACACGCCGTCAGCCGTCTGGGAAGCTCGCATGGCAGTGATGCGTCAGTCGCCGTCGTACCTTGCGGATGTAGAGAGAAGGCGAGCTATCAGGGAGCGGCAATTTGTGGTGGAACAAGAGAGAATTGACCAGATTTGTCGGAGAGCTGCTGCGATCTTTGGAAAAGAGGAGTTGCTGTATGTCCCTGTGGATCAGCGGTACAAGCCCATGGTTAGAGCGTATTGATGTGTTGATTTTCTTACTCGTTTGATTTGATTTAATTTGGGTTTTCTGCGTTGCTGATTATTTCCTGGAAGCTTTTGCATAGTTCAGCAATCGATTTGATTTACTCAACACTCTTTCCCATGTAAGTTTTAGTAGGCTCTTCATTGCAATATGCATCGGTCGACCAACGCAAATCTTTTGATTTCTCGTTACGTTGCTCACGTGGCATCATCCGACAGCTGTAACCTCGAGATGCTTTTTTAAATGTCAGAGGATCTCAGTTGCTAGTGGCGATGTCCTCAAAAACGCGTACATGGTAACGTGGGGCACGGGGGCGTGGACCAAACGAGGGCGTGGACCAAAATTCAGGATTAACTACATTCACCAACTTCTACGTGTTATGTCTTAATCAAAACGCGTTCAAATCAGTTTAAACGAAGGCCATATATTACTAGCATTATCAGCTGTTCAGTCGGGCTAATGCAAATCTCCTTCCATAGCTTCAAAGATATATAGTATTCCTAGAAACACTCTATACTAAAGGATCAACAGACAAACTTTAAGAGAAGACTATATACTAACTAACAAGAGACTCAGCCTGATTAAAGAGGAGGTGATAGTTAAGAACATCCTTAAGCTAGATACCTAAGGGCTATCTCCTACAATTACTATAGTAAAAGAGATAGTAGATTTAATCTATAAAGTAAAAGGTATACTACTTATTAGAGTAAACTAGCTAAACACCTTTATTAAAAGGACTCTAAGACTTTAAGTCAAACTTAGAAGAGTATATAAGTGCTAGAGGAAGCTTTATAAAGATCTATAGGTTATTAGAAGCTAGTTTAAGCTTATAAGAAACATAATTAATAAGTATAAGATTATACTAGAAGATATATATAACTTTAATGAAGCTAGCTTCTAAA
>Ga0265797_10000172_pt1 | contig 129695 bp, 126 predicted proteins | sample P2T30metagenome_FD_192433 | JGI IMG/M metagenome (GOLD analysis project Ga0265797, IMG submission 192433) | Plant litter microbial communities from East Loma Ridge, Irvine, California - P2 T30 | ecosystem: Environmental > Terrestrial > Plant litter > Unclassified | place: USA: California...
GCAGTCACGGGAAAGGTGACCGGTCTCGCCACCTGATAAATTGTTAGTACGGGTTCGCATCGTCAATGAGTCTGGGGGTAACGTACAGTTGTAGCACTTCTGGCCCTGGGTGCAGTCGCGGCTCATGTGGCCGAAGCCACCGCAAGAGTAGCAGGTCTGGCCGCCCTGCTGGCCGCCGAATCCACCACCGAAGCCGCCACGGCCGCCGTAGCCACCCTGCTGTTGGCCGTATCCGCCGCCGAAGCCAGCACCGCCCTCACGACAGTTGCGGGCGATGTGACCAACCTTGCCGCACTTGTAGCACTCCTGGCCGCCAGAGGCGCCACCGAAGCCGCCACGGGCACCGCCAGCAGGGGCGGTAGGGCACTCGCGGGAAAGGTGACCGGTCTCGCCGCACTGGTAGCAGGTCTTCTCCTTGGCGGGCTCAGTGCACTCGCGGGAAAGGTGACCCTGGTTGCCGCAGTTGTAGCAGGTGGGGGTACCCTTGGAGGGGCACTCGCGGGCCTGGTGAGAGGGGTCGCCGCCTGTGAGTGAGGATGTCAGTGATGGTTCGGTAACGTGATGCAATGCGCAGTCGCATTGTTGTGACCAATGGCTCGTGCGCATGTCCAGCTCAATTTGCGCGCGCGAGAGGCGAGTGAAGTGACCGGCACAAACTCTGCATCGTGCGGGCAAGACTCAAGCGGCGCGGAGCAGTGGGTGGGAGGGCGATCTCACAGTTGTAGCAGGCGCGGCCGCCAGTCATGGGGCCAGGGGCAGGTGCTCCGGTGTTGTACTCCATTGTGATGATGTGTGTGGTTGTTTGTGGTGTTGTGGTGGTGATGGGAATGTTTTGTGGTGAAGATGTTCGTGGCAGGTTTTGGAGCGGCAAAAGCGTTTAGTCGGTAAACGCTTGGAAATTCGATTCCCCACTTCGAGGTGCCGGCTCGCTTGCAGACCAGTGTGCAGAGTTGTGGAGAAGGGTAGGAACTCTCCGCGGGATGATTGTTGCCGTAGCTGTTGTCTGGGCGTGGTAGTGCGTGTGTGATGTGTTGTTTTTGTTGTCGAGAATGTGATTGTATTCACGTGCCGGCCAGTCGGTTTGCGTGTTAATGATCACCAGCCAGCGCAGTGCAAAGCGCCTTCCTCGCCACGTGCCTCTGCTGACTTGGAGCCTCGAAAGTTTTCCTGAGGCGCAAACGTTGCCGCTAGCGCAGCGTGCCGCTCCCGCCGAGCCCACCACTTCCAGGGTCTGCTCTCTCGAAGCATGGCATTTCCAGAGTCCAGAACCAGATCCGTATAGTAAGTACTGTACATCTCCTTGGTCGTGCTGGCCCAACTGTCCGATGTATGCATGCAGCTCATGGTGGGGGATTTACTGTCGTCGTCGATTCGCGCTGCTCTCCGCCCGTAAGCGCAGGGCTTCCGGAAAGTCAGCAGGTAGTGTCCGAAGAGGAACGAACATCGCCAGACATTCAGCGCACACAATCATTCTGCGTCGTTCATTCATTCATCATCTCGTCATCATGTAAAGTCATATACAACTAGCGCCTGCCTCCCCTGACTCTGCTCCTTGAGCACCACCACGTTTTCCTCATCAAAAGCAATCCAACCTCGTATCAGTGTGAGTTCGTCCGGGTTGCTGTCGGTGTCGTTCCTTGGGGATGTTCCGGTAATATCGCCGCTCGTGGGTGGTCGATTGAAAAGATCAAGTCCAGCTTGGGTAGCATCCGAGGTGCCGATTTTCGCAGCCTCGGGCTGCACGCGCACACTCAGATCACCAACAGCCAGCCTCTTACGCGCTGCTAATGAGCCAAAGCCTCCTTCAAGCTCCCAAACGCGCAACTCATCGCCTCGCTTGCTAATAGAGACGGCCTTGCCCCTACCTCCCACGTGTGCTCCAGATACAGAGGAAGTGTGCCCCCAAAGTCTGCTGCCAGCGCTGATAGAGAGTGAGTCCGCGGTCGAAGAAACCAGGTAAAGCGTCAGGGTATTGTCCGGATGAGACACCAATAGATAAGGATGCGTGTACGACAGCGAAGTCGGTTTTGAGTGGATGTGACGAAGCTCCAGAGCCGTAGAAGTCGCGAGTCCACCGCTTGCTGGAGTAAGATGTGGTGTCATTGGTTGAGACGCAAATGCCAGCGGGCGATAGTGCTGGTCGATGGCCGAAGAGATCCTAGACTCTATCAAATCACCAGCCTCTGAGATCTTGACTTCCTGTACTCCCACCGTCCACCCAGAGAGGTAAGTGGGTATCGCATAGGCGATAGCAACCATGACTGAGCCCGAAGTCAGCCTCAAAGAAGTGGTCAAAGGAGGCCAGACAGTATGTGACTTGAGCGAGTGTAATAGACGTGAAGGACCAGATATGCTGCCTGCGGGTTTTGAAGAGTCGCACTTGTAAAGTGATAGAAGCTGGGTCGCAGTCATGGTGACAATGTAAGGCCATGCCACTGCTACCGAAGAGACCACTCCGTTGATTGATGGCTTGTGGCTGTAAGTATGGGAGAACTTGTTAGAAGTGTGGTCCAGCGAGAAGATGGAGAATGAGCCATCCTCAAAGCCTATGACCACGCGAGATGGTTTCTTATCACTTGATGCTCCATCGACAGCAAGAGATGTAGGAGGTGCGCGCTGCTTCTCTCCAAAGTGCTTTTGTGCGAGCAATCTTCGATCACTTTTGGCCGACCATGCCCTCAAACCGTCGTCAAGGCTGGCCATGTAGATGACTCCATCGTGCATTTGCACAATGACAGGCGGGATAGGTGCCTGCTCTGCGACCTGTATCTCATTGACGGCACAACTCCCTTTAGTCCAGTTGTGCCGCAGCTTGTACTGTCGCTTCCAATTTGTCCGGCCTCCTCTTTGCACGAGATGCTCATCGTCTAGCCACTTCGAAGCCTTGGACGCAAAGTGGAGGTTCTTCTCGGCGGTCGCGACGTCCTTGAGACCCGGTAGACGGCTCGCTCGCGGCCTGACGAAGCGGTCATAGTAGCGCTGCTTCCAGAGCTGGCCGTCCCCAGCCAGCACGCGGTATTTGCGTGAGAGTCTACTTGTTTAGCACAGAAGTAGCATGATGAGTCCATGAAGGCTTACCTCTGACATATCGCAAGCTGGGAGACAGGAAGATAAGACAGTACACGCAAGAGCAGTTCGTCGCTGAGGTGTGAAAGATGGTCTCTCACGGCGGGACGAATGCGCTTGGCCTCATGGTTGGCATCGAGGTCTGCCTCCTCTGCGCGCCTCTTCACCATCACGTCTGAAGAGTACGGGGCGAGTGGCAATCTTTTCTAAGGGACAGCGGCGAGAAAGAGAACATGGTAAAACACCTTAGTGGTGGCGCCCTTGTTGCGAAAGCGGGTCACGATGGCGTGCACGCCAACCAAGGGTTCGGAAGAAAGATCGGATCGACGAACTTTTGACTGCAAGTGCCGAAAGTCTGCCTGCGCCTGAGGCTCGCACTGGACTTCGCGACTGCACGCGTCGAGTATTCTGTCACTGCGCATCACTGCATCTATTCGTCTGATTTCGCGCATTGGAGTCTCGAGTAATGCTGTGATAGACACATGCGCTATCGACATGTCGGCGGCGAAATTCATACGGGGTGCAAATGTCACGCCGGTTTCTACGCCTCCAGGACCTCAGCCATCCGATAATGCGTTTCGGTCAATTCTGGCTAAACGAGCAGCTCGAATCGATGAACTCGAGATAGAAAATGCCGAACTGCAGACCCGACTCGAAGACGCGTTGTCACGTGTCGACCTCGATATTGGCGACCAACCGCATCCTGATACAACAGTCGCCACTGAGACCAAAGCCGAAGACGACTATGCAACCCTAAAGCGGCAGTATCAGATTCTGGAGGCGCGTCACAAGAAGCTACAAGCTGAATACGATGAGCGCGAGGAGTATGTGAAGGCGGCCACGAAAAAGTACAGAAAGGCGAAAGAAAGTGCGATGCAGTGGCAAGCTTATATATCGAAGCACCTCAACAACCAAGTGGGCGAGCACGCTCATCAGACACCGCGTGGTGCAAACACTATTTTACCAGTCCCACCGCCGCCAATACCTCAAGAAGTCAGTGATATTGACGTCACGCCCAAGCCCTTACGTCAAGCCTCACCAGAAGCAGCTGAAATCGCAAATGAGGCACCAGCAACAGACCATCCCATTACGGGCTCATCTAAACAAGCAGAGACTTCCAGTGCGATCAATGAAAATACACGCTCGTCACCTTCAAGCTCACATTCCAAACGAATCACTTCAAGTCAAACAACAGAGGATGACCAAGCTGAGGTCAGATCGTATGCGGTCAAAGTCGAGCCTCTTAGTGACGATGAACCGGTTGTGGTCCGCGAGAATATCTTGAAACGTCGAAGAAATGAATCGGCCACTGCGATGCCTCCCCCACAACGCATCAAACAGGAGCCCGAGTCTCCCAAGCGACCTGGCTCAGCAGAGGAGCCCATCGAGTTAAGATCGGAAGAATGGAGCAGTCCCACCACCAGGGCGCGGCCATTGATACGGATAGAGACTTCAGATCTGGACGCTATGCGTGGCACATTTCAGACGCCTCGCAAGCGGAAATCAAGAGACGATTCTCGATCGAAATCCGAAGAGCGATCAAATGCAACACTGCATCCACCACGACATCTTGCCCGCAACTCATCGTCTCTTTCAGATAGCGACATTCCGGATCCTCCTGCACTGCCAGTCGCTTTCGAGCAAGCAGAAGGCCTCGCGAGCAAAGGTCACGTAGCAACACCCAACAAACACACCACACCAAAAGAAAGATCATACGGTCGCCAGCGCGGAGCTCTCGGCCAGCTGAGTCCCAATGTCCCAACAAATCCGCAAACAGCTAAGAAACGTCGACGTACTTCCGAGGAAGATGCTGGTAAAGTCGGTATGCTAGCCGAGGACGGCGACGAGACCAGCCAAGTCACACCAAAAGCAGACAACATCTCAACGAAGACTCCGGCAAGCAATCGTCTGGAAAACATGCTAGAGAATCCGACACCGGGCAGACAGCCTCTCAGTGCGCGTCGCTTGGCGCCTGATACGTCGAAACGATCACGTCCTTCTAGGCCACAGCAAAAGATAGAACCGACAAGTCACACCAAGGCAGCAGTCTCTTCATCGCCCAAAAAACTCGAGCAACCGGAACAGCCGAAAAGTCACACCAAGATCGCGATTCCCTCAACATCGAAATATCGCCGTCCGCACGGTATCGAAAAGTCACCACCACCACCCATAAACCCCGACACCGAAACCCTCCGTTCAAGACCACTAAATCAACTCCGCCCCCACAACTTCCGCATAAACCCAGCTTTCGCCGATAGCGACTTCGCCTTCTCGGATCCCATGAACAGGAAAACCAAAGCCGCCCGCCGCTGCCTGCCCGGCTGCATCAACCCAGCCTGCTGCGGCGAATTCCTCGACGCCGCCCGCCATGGCCTGCTCCCACCCTCTTCCAAATCCGACGCCCAAGTTCTCGAAGACATGTTCGGCTCCTCCTATGCCGAGATCATGGCTTCGTATCCGCCGCACAAACACGCGGAACTCCTCATCCAGGCGCGCGCGCAGGAATTCGCCAACGAGCATGGCAAGCATCGCAGCACGTTTGAGCGCGCGGCGACGCCGCCTGGGTTTTGGCGGACGGAGATGCCGAGTACGCAGGAGGAATTAGAGGATCGGCGCAAAGCGGAGGAGATGGAGAGGATGAAGACGGAGGGGATGTGGAGGGAGGCTATGCGCGGTGGTGGGAGGTGGTTGTTCAGAGACGAGTGACCTGGCTGTGCTTGTTAGGGGCCAGAAAGGAACGAGTGACGAGTATTTCCTTTGTTTTCCAACATGTACTTATAGTTTCGTTGTGGGTGTCCTGCTTGCGAGTGTCACACAGCACCACCCTCATGTCATCAACGTGGGAAAATCCCCAGCAGTGAATGATCTAATAGGTCGAAAACAATATCTACACCAGGCAGCAAAGCAACCAAAACGCTCCAACCGGCCCCCAGCCAGTTCCTTCACGCAGCCCACTCCGATCCGACCCCCAAGCCCACGCAGCACTCCAGCCTGGCCGTAACTTACACACCCTTTTACGTACCTAAACCCCCCTCCAGCCTCGCCCTAGACCCTGTCGACCAAAGCCCGGACATCGACCAGCTCCTGAGGCTGTATGTCTCACACTCTCCAAACCCAACGGCCAGTCGTTTTCTCACCCAAGGATAGCCGAGCATCAACGGGTGGCCGAAGGATTCCAGTCAATCTCGAACACCATCTGCTCGTCCGTCACATTTGGGACGCGCGTTGAGGCTGCGAAGCACCAGCCTTTGCCGTGATGATTCTCTAGGTTCGTCGGCGCGCGCGCACACGCTTTGTGTTGGTTTATCTTGTTGCTTTTCTCAGCTGCTGGGGAAAGATACATGTTACATGGACGTGCATCGATCACCGGCAGGGATTTGGGGTTTTGGTGAGCGCTCACCGCTTTCTGCGGATACGTTTGTCACTTTGTGATGGGAGGACAATCGATCGAGATGTAGGGAAGAAATGGTTTGGATGAGAAGGTGAACGGGCTGTGATGTCTATGGACATGATGTTATTTTGAGTTGGGACCGTGTGGGAATTGAATCTGGTCGTAACCGTCATAGCAGGGGCGTGTCTCGACGGGCGAGTACCAGACATAATCAAGAAGACAGAATGTAGCACCAGAGAAGACAAGATGCATCTGATCCGTAATCACACAAGCTGTCGCACCAAAAACCGGTCTTTAAAGGTTGTCATTCACTATTTTCTCAGAACTAATACTCGTTTCTCCCTTCCGTCGAACCTTTCCTCGCGTGAGCACACCTGCATACACACGCTTCCAATGCCCACCATTATCGTAACATTCTTCTTTTTCTGTCAGTATAAGTAGGATGAGAACCTGCCCGCCCCAGTTTGATCGTAGACTCCATCGCTTGCCAAAAACTATCATTTCATTTCCATTCCATTAACCCATGAATACCGTACCCGTAATTTGCCTTAGCCGTGGCTAGGTCGTTTCCTGTTCCCATGCTCGTTTGTCAAGTTCCAATAAAGCCTTCCTCGTTGTCGAAGTCATACACACTAAGGAGAAAAAGCAAAACATATAAAACGCAAAAGAGCTGCTAGCTTCTCAGTGATCTTGCGTGAAGGCAAGTCTCACGAGCGAGCAAGCAAGCGCTGTGCTGCCAGAGAAGCAAACGACAACGATCGTTTCCCGTGCTTGTGCGGCGTCATTCAGCTCACGTAGCCTCCTGCTCGGTTGCCGCCTGCAGTCTGCAGAGTAGCACTATACCAACGCTGAAGGTCTTCGACTCTGGCGCGGAGTTCCTTAGCCTCTTCGCGGAGAGCGCCGTTCTCCCTTTCGACAGCACCGATGTGTTCGATCGCACCGTTGAGGATCTCGCACTTGCTTGGTTTGGCGCCGTCAGACAACAAAGCAACCACCGGGGTCGGCTCGCTTGCGCGGTGGCCAGATCCTGGTTGGTGGTGGTTGCTCATCAAAGGGATGGCGCCAGATGTGCGACGGGAAGCCAGGGACGGGACAGTCTGGCGAAGCCTTTCCAGGTGGGCGTTCAAGTTCTCACGGTAGCGGCGTTCGACCGCCGTGTGAGGGATGCGTTGGCGCTTGCGACCGCGGTTCGGGGCTGTCGTTGCCGGTTTGGAATTCTGATTCGATTCCGACGGGACAAAGTCATCTTCGCTGTCGTCGCTGCCAGAGGCTTTGATGTTCGCGGTCTTGCTAGGTCTGCCGGGCAGGTCTTTGCCCGGATCGGTCTGTGCACGAGGCATAGATGGGCGATCGACGTTCATCTGCTCGGTGGATTCCTGGTGAGGGCTGGTGATGGGCGCGTGTCCATGCGAGTGTCTGACGTTGCCTGTGACTCTCGGAGGGAGGAGATGAGCGTGGTTAGGCTGATTGGGAACGAATGCCTCGATGGGTTCCTGCGGTGAATCGAAATTGGACGGCGTGTTCATGTCCATGTCGGACCACGTGTTATCTGCTGGGAAACATGGTGAAATGAGGTTGTTCGACGCGACGGTGCTGCTAAAAGCCATATAGGGCGGCGTCTCGTCCGGGAAGTAACGTCGGTCCATACCAGCCATACCGAGCAGTTGTTGGTGTTGCTGTGGATTTGACTGCGGTTGACTCTGCGGTGCCCATTGATTGGTGAGCATGGGCATGTGCGGAATGTAGCTGTTTGATTGCTGACTGTGGTGGTGCTGGTGCTGCCAGTCCTGATCTGAGGTTTGGTCGGGCATGGTGTCGAAGGGCCCGTGGCCGTGGAAAGAGGGAGCAAAGCTTGAGTGTAGAGCTGTCATTGAGGAGGATTGGACGTGCAAGGGTGATCCGGCAGGCCGGGACGCAGATATGAGTGGGCGCTGCGCGCTGATGTATCAGACTGGGTGCCTGGTATCAGAAGCTCGCCGATGTCGACGGACAGCCCGATAGGTAGCCAAGGACGCTAGCCTGGCTGAAGACGATGGCCACGAGAAACACAGACGGGTTCAGGCTCAGCTGGTATTGAAGGCAGAGTTGTTGGTACGATGGAAGCGTGTAGCTCTAAACCTCAGCTGCAGCGGCCAGACAAGAGCAAAGACGACGATAGAGACAACATCGCCAAGGCTCGCGGGCAGGACGTCAGGGGAGAGGATGGTAGGCAGGCAGTGGGGGGATGTGCACGATCGGGTGCATGTACCGGGAGCAGGTAGACGGGCCTGGTGGCTACGACGACACCGCTATGGCGGTGGAGCAGCCTAGCAGGGCATGGTGAGTGTTCAGCAGCAACAGAGTACGTCCCCGCGCCGCTCGCGATCCAGAAGCGCCTGCTGGTATGCCAAAAGGGCAAGGGCGGCGGCGGAAGGAGGGCGGCATCGGGACCGCGATGCGCAGCAGCACGTCCATGCTGGCTGGCTGACAGGGAAGACGAGGGAAGGGCTACATATCGGGAGGGCCCAAGCCAGACGGGCGCCGCTGCTGGCTGCCGTGGGATGGGTGCCGGGCGTCACCTCGCAGGGCTGCGCGCCAGGCCTGCCTATACTCTACCTACTTGCAGAGCTTGCTATACCTGAACCTGAACCTGGGTCGGCGGCGACGGTTGCTGCAGCCATGCGGGCTCAGCCGACGTCCGGGTCTGGTTGGCGAAACCCTGCGCCAGGCTCGCAAACGACGAGTGGTGAGTGGTAGGTAGTAAGTGGTGATTCGCGGATGCAAGCCGGCAAGCCTTGCTCGTGTTCTCTTGCTCTGCCATGTCATGCCCGGCCCAGCCAGCCTGCCTGCTGAGCCTGCCTCTGCCTCACCTCACCGGGGCCGCCTTCTGCCTTTCTCATTGCTTCGGCGTGTCTGCAGGGCAAGGCAAGGCAAGACAGGACAAGGCTTCGGCAGCACCGGCGCGCATCATTGGCCGAAAGCAACGGGATGCCGAATTTCACGTGGCTGGCTGCCGGCGCACCGTGGGCTGTGGATTGGAGAGGCGCCGGGAGGCGTTGGCAGTTGCCGCGATGATTGGAAGAGCTTGGAGGCCCATTGCCCAGCCCAAGGCCGAACCGTATCGCTCGCTCGGGGAGCTGCCTTCTTCTTGCTCTACCTGCCTGCCTGCGCCGCCACCACCGCCCCGGACATCGGTGCTGACTCCTGGGCAAGAGTGGTGAAGGAGGGGAGGGCGTGTGAGGGCGTGCGTGAAGAGATGAGTGGTCGCGCATCAGCAGACGTGCAACACACGCTATGAGCAGCCATGGCCCATCCATGGACCATGATGGCCATGTCTCCATGTCCGCCAAGGCTGCGGTGGTCACCGGGCGTGTGTGAATGGTCGAGTCGCGCTCTGCGAAGCATACTCGCACACGCAGCCACGGCGCCCATGAGCGCACGAGCTGGAAGGCTCCCAAGTCCGTGGGCGGAGAAACAGAAAGCACACGAGAAAGCACGACCACCACATGCTGCCCCGGAGTGCGACTCTGCTCGATGTCGATGTGTCGAGGCAGGGCGAATCACATACCTGCTGCAAGTGCTGTGCCTACCTTGCCTGTTTCTGTCTCTATTTCGCACCCTACTATTGCGAGGCACGGTCGTCATCGGCCATCGCCTTGCACCTCTCTCTGTCTGTCTGCTTGTCTGTCTCTCTCTCAGGCTGGCTTCCATTCTCGTGTGTGCCTCGCCTCCCCTCTCAGCTCTGTGTTCTGTGCTGCCCAGCTGCACGCGCGCGCACACCGGTCTGGCATCTTCCGGCCGAGCTCGGTGTCATCGCTGGCGGTGCCCGTAGACCAACAGCCTGGCAAGAAAGCTCCCTACCTCTGCTCTCCTCTCGAACTGTCGTGTACTTTCGGAGTTGCTGCTCTAAACTCTGTTTCTCGCCAAACGCGGGGCAAACCATGCGCCCTCGCTCGCTTCCGGTCTTGGAACCAGACATCGGCTTGAACCTACCCCAAGCCACCCACTTCCCTCCCACGCATATTTTGTTTCGCATATTCTCGAGCCTATTTTCGGCTGGCCTTGCGATTTGCTCGTCGGCTCTTGCGCTGTGATCTGTGTGTCTAAGCTGACAAGCTTCGCACCAAAGCACGTGATGGCACATTCGCACGTGGAGTCTTAGACTGTCAGGCGAAAACGGACAGTGCAAGAAGAGGAACGTTTGCCTGTGCAGGATAAGGGAGTGCGCGCCAATCGGCGATGTTCCACACTTAATCCTGAGCTGGAATGCTGCTGCCAGGCTGGCACGCGTATGGCTGCTGCGTTTGCTTCGGAAAGTCCCTTTATTTTTCGCCTAATGCGGCTGATAGAGTAATGTGAAACGAGCTTGGACCGGCTGCGCTTGGCCTCTAAGAAAGTGCTTGCATATTCGATCTGTCCATTCTTAGACTTAGCAAATCCGAGCGAGCTTGATGACTTGATGTACCCATGGAAAAGCACCAACAAGAAAAAGAAAATAAAGATTCCCACGGTTCTGCGGGCACCTGTCGCCCGTGGCCCTCCCGTACTCGTAATTCCTTAGCAATACTCATGCTTCAACCCAAACGCCGCCAAAAACACAGCTGCTCTGTGGTCAACCCTGAGCAGCCACCATTCCACACCTGCCAATCGCCTCCATTCCGTGACCTGGAAGTCCGAAGACGCAGGGTGAGGTAGAGCAAGTGAGCTCGTGCCCTTGCTTTGCTCAAGCAGAGTGGTCCTGGTCTTGGATCGAGACCGTCTGGTCATACTCGACAGCCACACTGTGGTCTTCGCCCATGGTCTTGATGGTCGAGATGAAGTCCGCGGGTACCTTGCAGGCGAGGCCCATGAAGAGGTTGTACTCGTGAGTAATCACGCCACCCTGGAGCAGTAGTCATCAGTCATCACGTCCAGGTAGACGGCACAGCGGGGCCCGCAGATAGATTGCAGCAAAAACTCACCACTTTGGCGATAGCGGCCTTCAACTCATCCATCTCCGAGTATGGGGTGCCCTCGGGGAACGAGACGATGATCGGCTGCTGGTCTGCGTCTGCAGCCATGGCCAGCGCCACCAGGATGGCGACGAGGAAGGAGACGAGGAAGAACTTCATTTTTGGAGACTGAGTTACTGTTGATTTTTGGTATGTCGGAAGTGTGTGTCAAGTTAAGATCTTTGGGAGCAGCGGCGAAAGTTATCTTCTTCAGTGCTGGCTGATACCTTGGAAATACGAGGGATAAGAAAGGGATTCTGGGCAAGCCATTCTGATGCGCCGGGCTGATGACGTGAAACCACAGTGACGGAAGGTGCGCGGACGGGAACGGGAACGGCTTTGCAGATCATCTGGTCACGTGATCAAGCACGTGAACAAGGCCTCCCATCGTGCCTCGGTGGTTTGCGACGACAGGACAGTGCGTTGTTGCGGCCGTAGAGCTGTGAAGAAGACGAGTCAAAAGGAAAACCGCATCCACCACAGCCGTTTGCCGTCTCTTAGCAAATCCTATACAGTAATCAGAAACCACTAGTTCTGAAACTCTCATCAAAATGGCGGACACACAGGAACAGAAGCCAACCGTCACTCTCCATTGGTTAGTTCCACTTTCCCGGCATGGGCGCCACGAGTCTCACCTGCATGGCGATATACCGCTCTATATGATCTTCAACGCTTGCGTATACCGATCACATCCCGGACATCCAAGCCGGACCCACAGGAATAGCTCTTGAATCGCGCGCGCAAGATCGAGAATGAAGCATCCCTAACATGGCACAACAGGCTCGAGAAGTCTCGCTCCCAGCGCATCGTCTGGCTGCTCGAAGAATGCTCCAAGAACACCGCCTACTCCGTGGAGGTGTACAAGAGGCAGTCCAACAAGCTCGCACCGCCCGAGCTCAAGGCTGTCCACCCGCTCGGCAAGTCGCCTCTGGTCACTGTCGCCGCACCTTCGCTCGAGAAGCCTATCGTCTTGGCCGAGAGCGCCGCGATCTGCGAGTACCTGTGTGACCACTTTGCACCACACTTGGTTCCCACACGTTACCGTGAGGGTTTCGAGGGCAAGGTTGGCGGCGAGACCGAGCAGTGGCTCAGGTATCGCTTCTACATGCACTATGCCGAGGGCAGTCTTATGAGTCTGCTCACGGTTGCCATGATCATGGATAGTAAGTTTCTCCCGTGTACCGTCGAGCCGAACAACATTTGGTTCTCCCACGACGGGTATCACAAAAATCAGCACTAACCAATATACTCCATCCAGACATCCGCAACTCCCCAGTGCCCTTCTTCATCAAGCCTGTCACCCGCGGCATCGCCGATAAGGTCGACAGCATGTACCTGAGCGCGAACTACGAGACTCACTTCGGCTTCCTGGACTCCCAGCTCGCGACATCGCCTGACAACGGCGAGTACCTCTGTGGTGCTTCTCTCACAGCTGCTGACATTCTGATGTCCTTCCCTATCATCGCGGCCAGTGGCAAGGTTGACGCTCAGAAGTACCCCAAGCTGAAGGCCTACGCTGCCAAGCTGGAGGCACACCCGGGCTATGTTAACTGCGTCAAGAAGATTGAGGAGCTCACTGGAATGCCTTTCGAGTTGAGGCCTTGAGCTGATCATGGCATGAAGGCGCTGCCCGTACTAGGTATATGGTAAGCCTTAGAGGAGGTAATTTGAGACTGTGGAGTCATTCTGTATACAACACTCACTGCAAAGTAAACATCCAACAAGCAGGTGATCTTCATGTTCATGACGAATTGCAAGCATGTGAACGCGTTTTCATCTTTTGCATACATATTCGATATACCCCCAAGCGGCAAAACACTTATGGTATCTACGCAGTTAGAAATCTCAAGCAAAGAACCCAATCCAATTAACGCCTCATGGTCATATCTCAATAAACGTCGCTTTTCGTCACCCTCTCACAGCACCTACGCCATGACATTATAGCGAAAAACAACCGCAGCCATCCAACCAATCCATCTACTGGAACAACCAGTACTCTGCAGCATAAGGCACCTCGAACGCCGCCGGCATGCCCTCGCACGTCTTCGGCGGCTGTCCGCCCGCCGTGTTCAGCCGATACACCTCCTTGAACACCTGCCCCTCAGTCGTAGTCTTCGCGTCCAGCCGCAGCCACGCCACAGGCCCATTGCCCGAATTATACGGGCCGGCCATCGCTGTCGCAGGCGCAGGCGTCGAGTCGCCTTTCTTGAAAGCGCCCGTGCCGTAGCGGTGCGCGCCGGTGTCGAGGTCGAAGTAAGGCGTGCTGGCGTCTTTGAAGTAGTGGTGTCCGGACATGCCTTGGTAGATTGGAGAGGCGGCGTCTGAGGAGGAAGGGATGGGGAGGTCGAGGGCGATGGGGCAGAGGCGCGAGAGCAGTTCGGGCATGTCGGCCGCGAGGCAGGAGACGTTGAAGAGGGTTGCTACGGCGCCGGCGGCGACGGGCACGGCGGTGCTGTTGCTGAGGTCGCAGGTGTAGTTTTGGTTGCCGCGGCCGATGGCGACGTGGCCGAGGGTGAGGCCTGCTGCTGGAGGAGGGAGGGCGATGGGTGCTGGTTGGATTGTTAGTGGGTTGCTCGCAGATGGGGTGGATGTATACATGTATTGGGGTTAATGCTTACCTGCTGGCATGACTGCGTTTCTCAGATCACACGATCCGCGTTGTGAGTCGCGGCCACGGTGCCACCGTCTGCCAAAGTCGGCATATGATGATCCCTTGGAGTCTTCGTCCCATCCGTTGTATGCTCCGCGACCTTTATCGGCATCGGCAGATCTCTTGGAGTTTTCTTTCACTTCGTTGTAGGCTCCGCGGCCTCCATTGGTATCGACGGATGAAGACTTTTTGGCGATTTCGTCCCAGCCGTTATATGCTCCCCGGCCACTGGTAGTGTCGACATTGGTAGAGACTTTGGACTTCTCTTCCCATTCGTTGTATGCTCCACGGCCTCGCTGAGTGTCGACTTCAGCACAAGTGCTTGCATCGCCACCCCAACTGTTGTATCCTCCACGGCCACAATCAGGATGAGGAGCCGGTGCCGCGATAGCAGCGGTCGCCAACAAGGCTGTGTGAAGTAAAAGTCTCATCGTGCTTGGCTCAGACGAAGACCGTCGTGTCGAATGCTGTTTATAGTTCTCCACTCTCGTGTCGATCAACGTAAGATGTTTATGTCCACCGTGCTTTAGCGAGAATCAAGCAAACAACAAGATTGAAGGAGGACAGGAGGAGGAGCGAGGACGACGAGGAGGATGAGACGAGAAAGGACGTAAACAACGATCCGGCGTCAAGCGCCGTGTTGCAGGTTGCTATATACATGGGCTGGGGGTCGCATGCTGTACTACCAGAACTTGCATGCGTGTCAATGCAGACGCAACCCTGGGCGCGTAGGTCGGCGCCAGAATAGCAAAAGATGTGTACTAGGCGATAGCTGGGCTTCGGCGGCTATTCTGGTATAGATCTTGCAAATGATTGGCTGGTGCCACGGCAGGATGGGCGGCTGGCGCTTCGTCAAAGGCTTGGGTAGTATGCATTGTTATGGTCTTTAGAAAAATCAAGTATTACGGCATTCACATGATAACAATATTGATTGAAATGCATGTCGGCTGCGGTCTGGAAGATGGTTTGTGGCTGCGGCGTGGTGTCGGTTCGGAAGCGACGTCGACAACTCCTCAACTTCATCCTGCGTGGCTTCCCAATACGCGAGCAATCTTGCCTGCGACAAAAACCTCATAAATTTCAGTATCGATATATCGTTCTGCTATCCCAAAAATAACATACACGATCCCATCGGCTCCCAGCACCAAAAGCAGCATGCCCACGGCTTACCACCATCGCAGTACCAAACCCGCCACCCAATAGCCAGCCATCCGGCGCTTAAACGACTGGCTCACAACACTCGGGGCTCCACCCCAGTTAGCTCCAACCGCCCGTTCGTAGGAACCGTTTGCCAGAATGACTTGCATGACAACTGACCCAATCGGAGTCGCTACAAGCGGCCAGACCTCACTTCACGGGTTGCGCGAGCCGGTAGCCGCTGATGGTGATCTGGACGTGTCGCGTGGTTCTTGTGGAGTAGAAGCACTTCCACCGGCTTTCGGTGGGATATGAGTATGGCATTGGCATTTGTTCTGATGAGCCTTTGGAGGCGACAGATGGTGCCATGGCCGAGGAGAAGGGCGATGGGCGCTTGACGAGCATTGTTGTATCTTTGTACTTGTTGCGTGGCAGACTTGGTAACACCCTTCACGTAGCTCCGGTCTCTTATAGCTCACATGTGCAGCATGTCGGCCAATGCAGAGCAGCGTCAATGGCGGCAACAGAGCTCAAGGTCGTGCTCTGTCATTGGCGTTGCAAATTGTAAGCAGAAAGACCAGCTGCCATCGATCTGCAGCCATCGTCTCACACGATGCTCACGCATACACGAAAGTCATGAATCTCGTACAACGTCCAGCGTCCATTACCTACACATACAATTCTACATAAAACAGCCATTGCCCCGATCAGCCCGCCTGATCAAAGTCATCATGCGTCCAGTCCCCATGTGCCGCTGTCCCGCCCAAGCCTGCAACAGTGGCGCCAGCGCCAGCTCCCAGGTTGCTAGCATGCTGCTCGACATCCGCGGAGCCCATCCAATACAGCATGGTGAAGACGAGCAAGTGCAGCGCCAGACAATACATCGCAAACAGGTTCCTGCTCGTCCGTGTCTGCAGCACGAGCCGCGTGATCTGGAAGACAGCGCGCTCGGGCAAGCTCATGCGCTTCAATGCTCGAGCACTTTCTCTGCCACGGAAAGCAGCGAATGGCGAGATGTTGCTTTCGTATGTGCTACGGTAGCGATCCAGGGACAAGCCTGAGGAGCTGTCCTGGGAGACTTGGATGGTGGACGGGTTGGGATTGGCACCGTAGGCGCTTCCTGAAGTTGAAGGCTGGGCGCTCGGGCGGTTGTATGTTGACACGTAGCGTGTCTTCTCGTAAAGATTGAGATTGTCCTTTTGCAAGCTGGAGACTTCAGAGCGAAGAGTACTGACGGTTTGGTACTGTTTCTGTAGTTCTTGCTCGAGCTCTCCGATCTTCTTCTTGAAACGATCGCGCTGGGCTGTTACCATTGGTAGAATGCCGGAGCCACCGCCCACGGTCTCACCAGGGCGCAGTGGCGATCCAGAGCCTGAGCTTGGCTCAAACCCACCAATGATGGAAGAAGTTGGCGAGGTACCGCCGCCTCGTCGGCTGCCGTAGGCTGATTTGGGGAACCTTGATGTGTATGTGCCTGCGACGGACATGGTCTCGAAAGCGTTTGAGGCCTCTTGTTGGGTCTTTTGCAGGTCATTCTCTAGCGACGCATTGAGGTTCTGTGCTTTCTCGAGGTCGGCATTTACTGTCGAGAAGTCCTCTTGTAGCTCGTCAAGCCTCTTTTGCAAATCGTTGTTCGATACTCGCAAGTCGGTAAGCTCGTTACTCAACTTCTTGTTGCGGGCAATGAGAAGCTGTTCAAGTGACTCTCCCTTCGATTTGTCTGCATTGCCATTCGTTGGGGTTTCCTCTGAGCCGTCCAGGTCCGCATCGTCCACTGCAGCGAATTCAATCGAGCGCAACATCTCCAACTCGCGCTTGACCTCGTCGTAGTCACTCCATTTCTGGATACGAGCTTGTAGCGATTCGCGGTCTGCTTTCAACGTGTTTGCTTCCTTCTCAAGGCCACGCAACTTGCTCTCGAGCGCGCTTGTCTCGGCTTCTTTGTCGTATCTAGCGTTGTCGATTCGGCGAAGTAGGGACGAGTTTTCAGAGCGAAGGCGAAGATAAGCTGGCTCGTCCTCAACAGCAGTGGTGCGTCCGGAAGACTGGCTAGCAGATTGCGCAAGCTCGACTCGTAGCTGTTCATTGCGAGCCTCAATTTCTGCCAGTCTTGCAGTCGTTCTCTCTAATTCAGAGTTGGCCAGCTCAAGCTCCGCAGCAGTAGTAGCATTTCGGCCAGTGTCTGGTGCCTCTTCGCCAGTCTTCTCCAGTCTCTGTGACACCTCGTAGCTCGCCTTCAACTCCTTCAAGATCCTGTCTTGGCTCTCAACCTTCTCCTCCAGATTCTGTTCTTTCGCTGCCCAATTGTCCTCCTTTTCTTTCAACACGGCAGACCACGATTCCTCGACTTCCTTGATTTTTGAGTCTTGTGAACCTTCGAATGACTGTCTTTTGTTGCGCTCTTGCTCCAATTGCTTCTCCGACTCTTCAAGCTGCGAGTTCAACTTATTGACCTGTTTCTGCAAGCGCTCGTTCTCGCCTTCAAGCTTCGGGACGACTTCCTCCACAGTCACCAAAGAATCAATCGAGGCGTCCAGCAAAGGGTATGGATCCGGTGCTTCCGACAGCGGAGTGTACGCTTGCATGAACGCCGAATTGATCGTCTTGTTGTGGTTCGTAAGCACATCGACGTATCCCTGGTACGACTTGAGCAAGTCCTTGAACTCCACCAGCTTGGCCGCATCGTCGAGCTTCTTGAAGTCCTTCGTCTTCTGCGCCAGGTCCTTGCGCTTGAGGAGCGAATCGCGCTGTTGCGAGACAAGCTCTGAAGCAGCCACATCCAGTGTTGAGACCAGCTTGCTGAGATCCAGTGTCCGCCATGCGGCTACTGCCTGTTGGAACTTGTTGCCTGCGTCTGCGCCCTCTTTTGCAGTGCGAATGTCGCTGGCATGGTTTTCAGAGCCATTTGCTGTCGCCGCTCCTCCGCTTGCTTGTTCGTCTTTGCTGTCGGCCATGGTGGGTGTTGACGCTCAAGGCATGCCTTGGGATGGTGTTGGAGAAATGCCTTGTGGACGCGCGGCGTTAAGCAGCTCCTGGTGCGGTGGTCGGCTAGATGTTCAGGCAGCAGATTCCCAGTGTCTGCCACGTAGCCAGTAGTTTTATATTAACTGCACAATGCTATTCTTCAGAGGGTTTTGATCTGGTGGTGTTCGTATACGGGGTTGAGGCTCTGCTGTTTGGAGGTAATCACTGTACTGTAGGCCGAGGGGTCCAAGGTTCAGCCAGCAGCGGAGCTGTCGCTTGCGATTCGCGAAACGTACAAGCATAACTTAACTCAACCTAATACCAACTCTCATACCAACACCTCTCTGCCTCACGTGTCCCGCCAGACACAATGGTTAGCTGGCTTGACCGGCGATGGAAGTGCAGCATGGCTCCCTGAACGACGACAGCGACGGAGTCTACGTCCTCCGCGACTTGATCAACGACGTCCCGCTCTCAGCCGACGGCGAGGACAGCGATGTCTACATCACTTGCGTAGACACCTGGAACGGCAATCTCTACATTGGAACTTCTGCTGGTGAGCTGCTACATTTTGTCTCTATACCGCCCGACCCTAGCGACGAATCTGGACTACCTACGTGGATTATCGCATCGAGGCTGCAGCCGCCGTTCGCTACAGTCCAGGAACCTCCGGACAAGGGCGTGAAACAAATACTCATACTGCCCAATGCTGGCAAGGCGTGTGTGCTCTGTAACGGCACGCTCACCTTCTACACGCTTCCGGAACTAAGTCCTGCGTTTGGTGGAAAGATCAAGCAGGCGGGATGCACATGGGTCGGTGGGCTGGACAGGAATGAAGAGTTGGAAGAGCAGGATTCAGGGACCAATGGGTCTGTGATTGTCATAGCTCTGAAGCAGAGGCTACGATTGATTCGCATTGGAGAAGAAGCAAGAAAGCTTAGGGACATCGAACTTGGTGGAGTAGGCGCTATACAACGCAGGGGTGATCTCGCATGCGTGGCCGATGGCACATCTTACTCCCTGCTTGATGTTGTCAATCAGCGAAAGAACGATCTCTTTCCGGTCTCTTCCCTTAGCGAACCAGAGCCTATATCGCAGCCAGCTATACTGGAGCCACCCCAATCATCTTCAAAGCGAAACTCGGCGAACTTCCCAAGCAGGAGCCCTGTTCGCGCGGGGCGGCATGAGCGTAATATCAGTGCGGCCAGCAGTACGTTTGCCACAGATCGTCTCCGACCTGACAATTCTTCTCAATGGCCGGCCAGAGGATCGTCGAGAGCTTCTACAGAGTCTACAGAATCACCTAGTCGTACGACAAGCCCAGAAAAGGCTGAGGGCTCAGATGCGCCGCCACCACCACCGCCAAAGGATGCGCCACCTCGAGAGGAGCGCCCAAGTCGACCATTGCCTCCCAACATCGCTTCGCCCACTCCGACTGAGTTCTTGTTGACCACAGGCACAAAGGCGAATGAACCAGGCGTGGGTATGTTCGTGAACCTCGATGGTGATGTCGTACGTGGAACGATCGAGTTTTCGACTTATCCGCGCAGTCTCATTATAGATGGAGGTAGGGACGAATCAATGCCCGGCGCGCCAGAAGATGCTTTCGAAGGTTACGTGCTAGCTTTGGTCCAGCGCGCTATTGGAGACGACATTCACCCTGCTGTCGAGATTCAGAGATGGGATGCTGAGCCTGGTGAGGCTCACCTAACCAAATCGTGGATCAATCTGCCCGAAAGTGATGATACTACAGAGAAGGAGGTCATTGCTGACGGTGTTGGTTTGCGAACGTCGACGACGGTCAACGAGATCGCCATTCCAGAGATCGGCAAGAATCTGCGGCTTCGCCGTCTTGTCCTAGGATCGGGCGAGGTCTCAGCGGACGATGCGGAGGTCAAGAGAAATGCAGAGGAAGACAGATTCACCGCACGATTTGCGCAAACAAAGACTAGCGTAATGCTTTTCAACAACAACCAGGTTCGCTGGCTCGTACGCAGCTCCCTTCTCGTGCGGCTCGAACGACGACTTGATCAAGCAATCGTCCGCAACGGTCGAATTTCTGTTGACGCTGCAAAGGTGCAGAGTGTCATCAACGACATACGTGGTCAGGAAGCACAGAACGAGCTTGAGTTCTTGACTTTGACGTACATCCGTCAGAAAGCGTCACTACTGTTGTTCGGCAATCTGTTGTTGACAACTGCAAATGGCGTCATAGCCTACGAACACGAGAAAAGAGCAGCAGGCGAAGCACTAGTAGAAGGCGAGATCGATCCACGCACGATACTCAGTCTTGTCGCCCCGTTATCTAACGAAGTGCGGGTGGGCAAAGAAGGAATCTGGATCTCGCAAGGTCTCGGCGATGTGATCAAGATCCTGCGTGGCTCGCTACGCGATACTGAGCTTGTACCAGACACTCGTGGACCCTACGGTGACAACCTGCTACAAGTCATGAAGCGTTACCTCCTGGTCTGGCGGAAGAAGAAGGGCTTCGGCAGTATTGCAGACGAGACGCATGTCTTTCAGACAGTCGATGCAGCCCTGCTGCACATTCTATTATTACTGGATCAACATAGTCCTCGTGGTCTCGCTACTGGAGGCTCTGTCAGATCTGAGCTCAACGATGTGGTAGACAAGGGCGTGGACTGTTTCGATCGCGCTGTCGAACTTTTCGAGCAGTTCAATCGTCTGTACGTCCTCAGTCGCTTGTATCAGTCTCGTAAGATGACAGGCCAAGTACTCGCTACGTGGAGACGTATTGTTGACGGCGAGCGTGACGCTGGAGGCGAATTGCTTGAGGGCGAACAAGACATACGGAGATATCTGACTAAGATCCGTGACCAGCCGCTTGTGCAAGAGTACGGTGCATGGCTGGCAAATCGCAACCCAAAGCTGGGTGTCCAGATATTCGCAGATGATAACGCGAGGGTCAGGTTCCAGCCGTCTGAAGCCGTCGCTTTGCTCAAAGAGAAAGCTCCAGGTGCAGTCAAAGATTATCTTGAGCACCTTGTATTCGGCAAGAACCACGTTCAGTATGTCAACGACCTTATCTCGTTCTACCTAGACACCGTTCTACATGAGCTGGAACGATCGGAGGAGGCCAAGGCAACTTTGGTCCAGTCCTATGAGACATACCGGGCGCTCATTCCACCCAAGCCCACATATCGCCAGTTCATCACGGACAATTCAATTGATGCCGAATGGTGGCACAACCGTCTTCGCTTACTCCAGCTCATCGGTGGCAGCCACGGTGCTGCATCCAAGTACGACGTGCACGCAGTCGGTCAGCGACTAAAGGCGTACAGCGACGAGCTCGTGCCTGAGATGATCATTCTCAACGGCCGAGAAGGCAAGCACGAAGAAGCCTTGCGACTACTCACACACGGCCTTGGCGACTACGACACCGCGATACGCTACTGTCTCCTAGGTGGCTCATCCATTTTCCACCCTGGCTCCAACCTCTTGCCCGAACAATCCCTCCCCTCCAAAGATGAACAAGCACGCCTCTTCAAGACGCTCTTGCAAGAGTTCTTCCGCATTGAAGACTTGAGCGAACGCCTAGAGCGTACTTCAGAATTGCTGGAGCGCTTCGGCGGCTGGTTTGAGATCGAGGAAGTCCTGGCTAGTATCCCGGACGATTGGAGCGTGGAGCTCGTCAGTGGATTTTTGGTTCACGCTTTGAGGAGACTGGTCAGGGAGAAAAATGAGACCGTTGTTGTGAAAGCTTTGAGCTCGGCGCAGAATCTGAGGGAGAGCGTCGATGCTATTGAGAAAATCGAGAAGATGAGACCGGTCATTGTGAGGACCGAAGATGAGCAAATTACAGGGGATGTTAGCTAGAGCACAGGATATACATGATACAGTCATCGAAAATGACAAAGCGTTTATTGGACTGAGTTCACGGGATATCATATAATCCTCTTTTGGCTCGAATCGATGGCTGTTTAATCGATATCATCAACGGCTCCACACATACAGGCATACTCTACACAGACATGCTACAAAACACACTTCCTAGTCCTAATTGTTATACCATATCGAACAATTTTTGGACGATCATGCCTGCTCTGAGAGTAGCTTATCTTAACTCCGATCCTCCGTTATCGCAACAGGCCCCCCAACTTTAGCGCATAGCTGCGGTGAGCCATTGGAAAAGTATACTGACTGTTGCGCCTGCACGACGGACCACTCTCACCACCACAAATCACGCGTCAGACATGTCGGCTTCTCTTCCCGGTAACAGGGACCTTCCTGCGTCCCAGTATGATCTTAACACATACTGGGGCCGCGTGCGACACGCCGCAAACCTTTCAGACCCGAGGTGAGACACCATGAGCTTTGCGCCTACGCGAAGATGGCATTGAGGAAGAGATGGTTCGGAGAGTGACTCGGCATGGGTCAGTGTGGCCTTGCGCTTGGAGCGCTGCTGCATGGTATACGTGGGAGAAAGGCAGGGCTGACATGCGATATACAGCACGCTCTTCACATCTGCCGCTGGCCTCGAGCGCGCAAAGAGTCTGATCGTTCAGTACAAGCAGGGCAAGGTTTTGGAGATGACGCCTGAGATGTGGGTAGCGAAGAAGACGGTCGACAGCACACTTCACCCTGGTTCGTATATACCGTGTCGAAAGAGAGGCTAGAACGAACGTGTGCTGAGAGAACGACGCAGATACCGGCGAGCCTGTCCTTTTGCCCTTCCGCATGTCCGCCTTCATTTTCTCCAACTTGGTCGTAACCGCCGGTATGCTTACGCCAGGCATGGGCATGGCTGGTACTGCGGGTTGGCAAGTGGCTAACCAGTCGCTCAACGTCGCGATCAACTTTTCCAACGCCAACAAGTCCACACCACTTTCCACTGGCAAGATCGTGCAATCCTATTTCCTGGCTGTTGGTGCATCATGCGGTGTCGCTCTCGGTCTGAAGGCTCTCGTCCCGCGCCTGAAGGTCAGCCCTGCTGCCCAGAAGATCATGGGACGCCTGGTGCCTTTCGCAGCTGTCGCCAGCGCGGGTGTGCTCAACGTCTTCCTTATGCGCGGTGAGGAGATCAAGCACGGTATTCCTATCTACCCAAGAGAGTCAATCGCCGCGCGCGCAAAGCGCGAGGCTGCCGATGAGGCTCTGCAACCTTTGGGTAAGAGCAAGAAGGCGGCGACCCTCGCTGTTGGCGAGACTGCCATCTCTCGTGTTCTGAACGCGACGCCGATCATGGTTCTGCCTCCTCTGGTTCTGGTGCGCCTGCAAGAGACTGCATGGCTTCAACAGAGGCCTCGCCTCGTGACACCCATCAACCTCGGCCTCATCTTCGCAACTTCCATCTTCGCCCTACCGCTTGCACTCGCTGCGTTCCCGCAGAGACAGGCCGTGCAAGCCAGCAGCCTGGAGAAGGAATTCTGGGACCAGGGTGGTGAGGGCGGCCTGGTCGAGTTCAACAGGGGCATCTAAGGAGCTTACAACCATGGGAGGATTCTTCACGCATAGACCGTTAGGAGTTACGGACTAGGATCAACAGCAAGGCGCTCAGGACTTGATGCGATAGATTGCATGTGGCATTTACATGGAGCACACTCGGATCTCTCGCGGCTTTGAGGTGGCACGGTGCGGCGTACTGGTTGTAATGGTCGCCCGCTGAGGGGCTCGAACAGCAGCTCTTCCGATTCTTTGTGCTATTAGCATTGACTCAAGGTACTGAGATGTTTACAGCAAGCATTGAGATGCTACTTACAACATCTCATCATTTCTGAACCTAGCGTACTGATTTCGCCATCAGAATACGTCATTCAAGGCCAAGATACTAGCTCGCGTCCTATTCAAGCCAATTGAACGAATCGTGATGTCGATTGTGCTGAGAGACATTGAGGCGCTTAGTCATCAGCTTCATCGAGAAGCATAATCATCCTAACGTGCTGATTACATACGTCACTCAAGGCCAGAGACTAGCTTGCATCATGTTCAAACCACTTGAACTAATCGTATTTCCGATTTGTGCTGAGAGACCATTGAGACGCTTACTCATCCGCTACACCGAAAAGCATCGCAAACTTCAATGTTGACGTGCTGATGAAATACGTCACTCTAGGCCAAATACTAGCTCGCATCCTATCCAAGCCAGTTGAACGAATCTCAATTTCGATTGTCGCTGACGACTTGGAGGACGGGCATGCCGACAATCCATTGAGACATCGAGACGCTTAGTCATCCGCTCTATCGAGAAGCATCACAAAATTGACGTGCTGGTAAAATACGTCACTCTAGGCAAGATACTAGCTCGCAGCCTACTAAAGCCAACCGAACCTATGACAATCTCGATTGTCCTGGCGGCTATGAGTACAGCCATGCCAACCAACTATCGAGACAATGAGACACTTAGTCATCACCTTAGTCGCGAAGCATCACGGAATTGATGCTCTGATGAAATACGTCACTCCAGGCCATATACTAGCTCGCATCCCACTCAAGCCAATTGAACGAATACTTCGATTGCGCTGACCGCTGCGAGGATACCACACCGACCACCCCAATCAATTGAGTAAGCGAACAACCAGAACAGCAATACGTGTGGTACGAATACAAAAGCATTTGACTTTGACAGGAACGAATTGTTATTGGCCGTCATGGATGTTCACGGGCTAGTTTCTCTTGTGTTCTCTGCTCCTCTTTGTTCTACACTAACACAACACTTGCATTTGCATTTGCATTTGCATGTCAATTGCTCTTTCACACGCAGTCACACACACACACATCAAGAACAACTCGAGAACACACCATCAAACATGCCTCCCACCACGCGCGCTGCAGCCAGATTGGCCAAGTTAAACGAGTCTGCATCGACCGCACGTCCAAGAGTCTCGTCTAGAATGCTGGACTTATCCGCAACCCCTGAGTCTACTCTGACGATCTCTGAGCGCAACAAGAACGAATCGCTTCTTTTGAAATTGCCGTCCGAAGTTCTCAACAAGATTCTGCAGAAGGTGGTCGCCGACCAAATAGTCCACGTTCTACCAGAAGGCAGTCGCAAATACAAGACCCGAATCTGCGCGTCACCAGAAGATTGCCCTACGTCGGAATCACCTAGGATCCATCTCGCGCGGGACGACAACACTGTCAGCGATGGTATGGAGGATGACAGTTGCTTCACCATCCGCCACGAGGAGTGTACCAACAATTTCACCACGAGGTCTGGCCTCAACCTAGACGTCTTGCGTGTCTGCCGCCGGATCTATCGCGAAACTTCACTGCTGCCTTTCCAAGAGAACACATTCGTCTTTGGCTTGCATGCCCCTATTGAAGGCCCGCCTCCCACTATGGCCGGCTTTGTGAACCGTCTCAAGCGCGAGCAGCGTGAAGCCGTCCGGCATGTCACAATTGCCACCGGCAAGATTCGGATCGCCGAATTCAAGAGCCAGATTGGACAACTTCGTGGTCTATGGTCACTGTACATGCTGGTAGCCCCTGGCGGCAACGCCATCGAATTTCTCCGGGCGCTCACCATCTGCCTAAATTTCGCAACCACGTATCAAATGAATTTCTTGCCGCTGAAAAAGTTCCGGCTCAATATGGAAGCGTATCTTGACAGGCGCGGCCTCGACGCCCTTTGGACTCAAGCTCCCGAGCTCGACCGTTTGGTACGATACGTGGAGGCAATGTTTTTCCATCACAATTCAAACGTTGCTGAAGCTCAGAATGCTCCGGAGTTCCAGGAATTTGGGGATGGGGACAGATATTTTTCTACGCGCTTGAAGGCGATCAGTGACAAAGTGCAGGAGATCCTTTATCGAGACTTCGCATTCGTATGGTGAGGATAGGGTGGATGGACCCAAAGTTCACTTGCCTACTTTGCATTCTCGGGCGGTTTGTAACAGAGGCATACATTGAGCGTCGCTGAGGTTGCTTCTCGGTTGTCTGTTTCCAATGCGTGCGGATGTTTTGCGATGGAAAATACTGTTAACGGTTTGTTCGAATTGCCGTTTATTGCGAAGCTACGATGGCATGGGCCGTACTTGCACGTAGGCATTCTTTGCAGACGTCGCACTGTCTTGGCCAGGAGGCCCGATGGGATCTTGAAGGAGCTGCGTTGCGAGCGGCAGAAGCATTTTTGGGTACAGTGACGGCGCTTTGGTGCCCAAGCTGTGGATTGAGAGCAAGAATCGAGTCATCAGCCCGTGGAACACATGGGCCTTATTCGGAGCCAAGAGATGGCGGTACAGTCGCACAAGTACCAGAGGATCGGTGAAGTGTAGAATCTGCGATTCTCCATAGGGTGTGCCGTTCGAGTCTGTGTCCAAGCCCTCTGAGGTCGGATCAGGAGCTCGTAATTGTGAGAACCTGGAAACAGGACGTGTTGCCACCTCACCGAGACGAGCAGCTTGGAACTCTTGTCCGCCAGAAATTGTGGAAACCTCTCTTTCGAGGTGCGGACATTGCAGTTCGTCATCGCTTCTAGGATTCGCGTGCCAGGACTCAAAGAGCTCGACGGTGAACGCCAGCGAGAACCAGGCTTGCGAAGTGCGTCTGAGAGCACAAGGTAAAATACTATTCTCAGAATTAGCCAGCTGACATGCGTTGCTAGATGAATCACACATACCAAGCATTGTGAAAGTCCTTTCCAAATTTCTTTGAGATTGTTACCAGTGTATGGGCATCGGCGGCAGCCATAAGCGACATCGAAGCCAGGATTTCTCCAAGGACAGCTTTAGACCACTCAAAAAGCTGGATATTCTGGCTGTCTGCCTCTAGGTAGCGGTTCAAGCATTGCCAGACGTCTGTCACGGTCTCCATTTGGCAAAGTGCATCTGTCACTAGCTGTTGGAACTTTGCAAAGTTTGCCATAAGAGGCTCTTGCAGTTCGCTGAGTATTTCACTTGACATGCTGCCCTTCATGGTCGACAAGACGCTCTTACAGAGTTCTTCTTCGCCCAACCAGACGCCGCAACTGATCAAGAGTGCCTTGAGATCGTTGGAAAATACCTTGCCGGCAGTAGCATTACGACTGTACTGGCCTTGAGCATTGTTGGGCGGCTCCTTCTGCAGCCATATCACCATCATTCGAAGGAATGCTCACATATCGTTTGCTGGACCCCATTTCTTTGTCTTGTTCTTGTACATTTCAAGCAGTTGCTTCGCTAGGGCTTCACCTGAGGCCGAGCCTTCATAAACTCGCCTAGCCATGAAGTGCACCCAAATTCTCTTCCGTATCATGACTAGCACCTTATCGAATGAGTCAGCCTTGTAGTACTCCGGGGCAAAACATGAAACTCACTGCTTTGCGGTACCACAGAGTCTTCTCTGCACCTGCGTTGCCAGTATGTCCCTGGAAATTTTCGTCGTCGGGATCCAGCTCTTCGCACGGCATTGACTGCACCATATCGGTCTCTTTGATATCCACATTTTTGGCGACCACGCTTCCATCCAGCTTGACTAACTTCTTCAATTTCGTGTGGGATTGGAAGACCTCATCGATATCGGCTTTAGGGTCATCATCATCGCACGACCCAGAACGCATATGCTCGAATGTGGCCAGATACAACACAGCTTCATCTGTGCGTTCGGCGACTCGCGCCGCCTGTGTCACGATCGCTTGATCCTTACCTACCAACCTCGACATACGAAGGTTTTCCTCTGTGTATTTGTGATCCAGAAAGTGGCACAAGAAGTCAGGAGTATCATCGTAATAGGTGTTCCAACGGCGGAGGATATGAGCGAAGTCCCGGTCTGATTGCGTGAGAATTGCAGCTGTGGGCAAGAAAGCAGCTGCAGGCTGCTATTTATCACGTTGTATGTGAGCACCATGCGGTGACCTTTTGTGATAGGTTTGACTTCATGGGTCACATCAGCGTACCTATCCTGGTCAGTACACGGTGGGAAAAAGAAATTGGTGTGCGCGGATATCCCACTCACCAAGCAGCCACCGACACATCGGCGAGAGATGATTTGAAGCTGTCCCAATTAAGTCGTTCCTCGCCGAACTCTAAGACGAGCTCGCCACCCTCAAATTGCGAGGGCAGACATATTGCAAGCGTTGCAAACATGCCCGGAGCCTTTTCAGAGTCGCGATGTGGCTTGAAATGCGCACCTTCCTCGTACAACAGAAGTTTTTACAGCTCTGCCTTGATGTAAGGTCTCGTTGCAAGAGGTACACCGAGTTTCTCAGCACACAACGGCAAGATGCTGCTCTGGACCCATCTGGCCCATTTGGGGTTTCTCAGTGTGACGTCGGAAGCATTGATCTCCCTGGTTTTTCTTACGGACTCTACAATCATAAGCTTCCTGAACACAATGTGTAATACGAACAAAACCTAAGTTCTCACCGTCAACGATGGTCTCTGACCCTCTGCCAAACGGCGCAAGATGGCTCGCCTGCTTGACAGCATCCACGTCGCGCGAAGATAGTGGTAGTCCTACCGCCCCGACATCCTTGATCTCAATTGCTGGGTTAGGAGAGGACGAATACGTGCTCGAAGACATAATCACGCCCTTCGGCGAGCTTGAGTGCAGCCAGCAGTCAAGCTCTTCCCGGAGGCCGTCAGCATCCATGTAGTCATCTTCACTGAATTCTTCGTCCGACATTGTGACTGGCAACACAGAGTCCAGTGGAGTGGTCTGCTGCACAAGTGCGGGCAGTGGTTGATGTGGGTTTCTAGAGCGTGGGAGACGCGTCTGTAGAGCGCGTCGACTGCATGATGTGGGGCCGCAAATAGATGACAAGGTTCACGTTGCTGTGACACCTTGAGAGATAGCCTTTTGTAGGCGTTCAATGGTCAGAGATAGCGATCAATGGGTGAACGAGACATCTGTACCTTGTTGCACGATCAGGTATAGTAGTGGCCCAGGTCATGTTGTCTTGACCACAGGAAATTTTCGAGTAGGATGTCCCAGACAGGTTGGAACGATTTACACAACTTCGCGAAGAGCACGTCAAGTCTTGTGGGAGGAACAGGTGTTAGGTGAACAAAAGGGACCTACAGATCTTCTTGGAAGCCTGGAGTCACTCTTGAGAATTGACGATCGTCTGTGTTGGCATCAGAGATCTGGTTGTGGTCGAACCCAAAGCCCCCATTGCAGCTTCACAAACGCAACTTCCAGAACTGCGTGCAGAAAGAGCGTCTTCTCACGCGTTGCCAAACGCATATCGTATGTTACACCAGGCTTAAGCATGTTTCAGTAAGATACATGTAATTGGATCGCACTATACACTTCTATCGCGTTGTTGTTTTCGATATTCTCTGAGCATAGGGTTCGGGTTGGGGTGACAAAACATTCATGCGTTGTACGGTATAGGAATATCACCATTAAACAGATCAACGAGGCGACCAAATTCCTACGCAAACTTTACAGGTGGTAGATAGCAAGCAATTCCATTTGTGAACGTACATTTCCGTAGCTTCGATTATGATCGAGCCAATCCTCGCAGACAATCCAATACACATTGCTACATTGAACACCTAAACGCCGCATATAAACCCTTTTCCATGTCGAGCGTGTCAGTCTTCGCGACTGTGCTCTTTACATGGTGTAACCCCGTCCGCCCAAAGATCTGTATACAGATCTGGTATGCCAGTGAGATCGGAGGTGTAGTGTCACTTGGCCTTCTCCTAAGGTGAGAAGTGAGTAGTGGTCACTGCTCAGACCTTCATGCCTTCTTCGCGATAGTCCTACGTGCCTTGACGGTAGCATCGTAGAGGATGTCCTTGAAAGCGAACAGGAATGCCGCAGTCAGAACAGACTGGGTGACCTTGGGTGCAATGCCTGCTGAGTGTTAGATTGTGATGAGAAAGGGTCGATGATAATCAGCAACGTACCACCGTATAGGCCGGCCACACCCTCTTCCCTCACAATACGCTTAAGGCTTGCAGTCATGCCCTCACGACCCTCACCAGTTGCCACGTGAGCACGGGACTTAACGGTGATGTATGGGTAGGTGATGCTAGTAGCAGCAAGCTTGCCCAAAGCTCCGAGCAAGAAGCTGTCCCTGGCGGTCACCTTCCTGCGCCTCTCCAGCACTTGCTTCAATTGCTCGAAGATAGTGTACTGAAGGATGGGGTTGATCACCAGGACCAAAGCGGGCAGCACGCCGGCGAAGAGGCGTGTAGGGCCATCCTCGCGGATGATCTTGAGGAAGGTTGACAGGGTGTTGGGCGCACGCTTCTTCTCTGCAATAGCTGGCACTTCACCCTCCTTGGTTGGCAAGACAGGCTCGCTCGTCTCAGACTTGCGCGCAGTCATGCGGGTGTTGACGACCCAGATAGGGTTGGTGATTAGCACTGTGGCGGAACCAGCAAGAGCACCCGCAGCCATCGACTCGAGAGTGGTCAAGCGAGACCTCTGCATGGTCCTGACGAAGTAGTCCCTGGTGAACTCATACCCTGAGAAGTGTTAGTGATCGTCTCAAGCTTTCGCAAAGCTGTAAGACGCATACAGTAGTAATAGACGAAGTTCGTGACGGTAATTCCGAACAGGGCACTCTCAAGACCTGCGTAAAGGCCGGCAATGCCCTCGCGCTCGATAATCCTCTTGACTGCTTGGAGGGTGTTGGTGTCGGCCTTCTTAGACTCGACCTGCGCTCTAGTCGAGAGCGTGATCAAAGGGTATCTGTGATCGCCTCAGCATGATGTCCCATCCCATCTATTCCCACTGCGAGCACCCACGTCAAAGCCATTGAGAGCAGTCCTCCTCCAGCACCAGCCAGCGCGTGCGCTACATTATCACTCTGTTGCGCCGCGACAGCCTGCGCGGCCGGAGATGTCAAAGGCGCATTCTGTGCTTGCGCCTGGGGTTGGGTAGAGGCAGGGAGCGGGTTGGAGGGAGTAGGAGCGGCGACCTTGTCGGACATGTTTGCGGTGTTTTGCAGGTTGGAGGGGTATTGATGGAAGTTGAAGAGGATGCTTGATTATGATAGTGTAATTCGAGTAATCTACAGAGTAAAGGAGCGAAGTAAACGGTCACAGATGGCCGGTTCGAGGGTAGTAGTAGTAGTGGTGGTGGTGTTTAGTGGATGGATGGTTTGGCCGTGGTAGTCGGCTCCTTGTGATTGCGCGCATGATGCCTCGGCAATCCAAAATCGAGCCCTTCACTGGGTCGCGCGTCTGTGACGGTGACGATGCTGGAGGTGCTTTGCTGCTTGCTGCTGCTGTATCGGGCGAAAGCGGTGCTGCATTTCGCGGGGAAGGAAGCGTGGCTCGGCAGGCCTTCCTCGAACGCGTTTTGGGATCTTTTGCCTGCATTTTCCTGCTTATGCCCCTTTTCCGACCCACTTCCATACCATTTTACACCCTTTCCACGGCACAAATCCTGGCTAATAACCAGATCAGACGGCGAAATATATCGTGACTACCCATAGAGTGAATAAACGGCTGGACGATCTTACGGGCGTGCACTCATCTCCACCGACTGAAACACCATGCACATGTACATGTGACCAACGCTTCCTCAACACGCTAGGCTTATCGCTTGATCAGAGCCCTCGCAGCAAACTTCCTAACGCGACTCAAGAGTCCCGCCTCTCGCAATGGACTCGACCTTTCCATACCGTCCGAAGGATCGCTCGTTACCCTCTAAAGACGTCAACGAGGACAACATTGAAGATGCTTACGTAGCCTTCATTCTGTATTGCAATTCTCAGTTTCCCCTCGACATTGATACGAGCACGCTCCGGGCTCAGTTCAACACCCCACCTCGAAGCGACAACAAAGAATTCCAGACGTTCGCTCTATGGGAGCTCATCGTCAAGTTTGATGCAAAAGACATCAAAACTTGGGGCCAGCTCGCTCTAGACCTTGGAGTTGAGCCACCGGATATTGCCAAGGGTCAGTCTTCACAAAAGGTACAGCAGTACACCGTCAGACTGAAACGATGGATGCGGGCTATGCACGTCGATGCCTTTTTCGAATATCTTCTCGGCAAAGAGCATGCCTACTTCCTTGACGTTCCGCACCCAAGCAATCCGTACCCTCCTAACGGCAGAGACGGCGTCCCTGTCGAGGAAGACACAGCCCTCAGAGCCCTTGATCCGTCCTTCAAACCGAAACGTGGTCGACGCAGAGCCTCCGAGACCGAACAAGATATGATAGAGGAGAAGCCCAAGCACGCTCGTTTGCTAGGTGCATTTGCGTCGGAAGGTCAGCCTCAGTCGGCATATCCAAGAGCTGGATCTGCCATGCCCATGAGTGCTCACCCTGATGGGCAACAACACGATCCTTGGACGGCAGCTTCTGCAATATCCCATCAGCAATTCGCTCCTTGGTCAAGTACGCACTCAACTCAGTCTGCCATCACTCCATCCGTTCCCCATCATCTGAGGTGGCAGGCACACGCTGGATCATCGCTCACACCAGCCACGCCACATCCTATGACCGCTTTGCCTGGCGGCTCGATGGCATCTCACATCGATGCTGCATTCTCCGATGAGCCCAAGTCCGCTATCACACCGTCTGCGAAGAGGAGACGTCGACATGGTCCAGCTGTATCCAGCGCTTGGTCATCGCAGAACGCTCCCGGCAAACCGAGAGGCAGGCCTCCTGCATCACGGACAACCCAAGACGGTCTTTTTTCCACGTTTCCTTCCAATCCTAGCGCTGGCAGCCCGTCATCACACCAAGATGCTACATCGGCCACTGGAGAGTCGATGGCACCTGAAATGCAGCCTCCGCAGAGCGCGACCTCCAACCGACCACACAGACTCTCGCTGCAGGTTCCACAGCACACGGGAGGTCCAGTCCGACTAGCAACTCCTCCGCCACCGACAGTGGTAGTCAGTGGAGACCCCGATCCTTCCGAACGTGACGACCGAAGCATCTCACACACCCCAGATCCGACACCTATGTCTATATCTCGTCAACAACAACTGGACGCGCAAAGCTTGCCTCCTGCGAATTTGCATCGAATTCCCGCTCTCTCCTTCGAGACTGTCAAACGTGCTTTAACAACCAATCTTCTTCGCGCCGAGCTAATAGGCCGGAGCGTGCGTTTGACGAGTGAAACGGCCAAGCGTCTTGCTGATGCTGTCCTCGAGCGTCTCTCCGTCCGCCGAACGCCGTCTTCGGATCCAGCGCGTGACAACGTCGCTCTTCTGACCACCGCGTCATGGCTCGGACTTGGCGACCAACTCAACATCCCTCTGGGCCCGGCGATTGGAAACGCTAAGAAGATCAACCTTACTCAATTTCGCAAGGACGCTGACGGTTACGAGGAGATTGTCCCTGCAGATCAGGAGTGGCCAGGCGAGGAGCTGCGGGAAACGTATGATTTGTACTGGACGTCTTCGCAAGGGACATGCACTGGTAGTTTCTCGCTCACGTCAATGACCCTCGCTCCGGTTGAGGTCGCACGTCCAGAACGATCGACCGATCCGGACATTCACGATGCTGTGCTGCGTGCGGTGGTCGAGACGTCGAGGAAGATCTCTAATCCGCCAGACGAGGAAGTCTTCAAACAGCGCGCGCAGAAGAACATGGACAGACTAAATGGACAGCCAGGACATCGCGGTGGCGACGAGGATGATGCGATCGATTGGAAAGCGCGCTGCAAGGCCTTGGAATTCGGAACGATGGTCGCCCAGGGCGAGATGTTTAGGTACAAGGAGAGGCTGATGGAGGCCATTCTGGATGTGCTGCAGTGATACAATGTTGGTCGAGGTCAATTGGAAATACGCTTATAAGCCGCCTTCAATCCACAGTTCTGGTATCACCGGAAATTTGGCCAATTCTCAATACCCAACCATGCCCCCTCCCAAGCTGGCACCAACCCAGCTCCACTCAACCCACTGTAAAACCTCGAGCAGCTGCTCCGTCGCACGCTGGGCTTCGTTGTACTTGCCCATGTTAGGCAGCGGCACTCTCACACCCACAGTCTTGCCATCCTTCGGCGCCCAGTAGTTCTTCATGTGACTGCGCGCCAGCAGGACGATAATGACAAGGGCTGGCGAAGCTCCGTAGAGCGCAGCAGAAGGCAGGGCTTCTGGGTAGAAAGTGAGCGCGAGAGACGTCACTGAAGAGAGTAGAATCTATCAAAGAAATGTTAGTTGGTGTTGTGTCTTGTATGTAAACACCTCCATAGTAGAAGTGATATGTGGCACATACTGCGAGAGCACCAGAAGTCTGGGTGGCGCGAGTCTGGGCTAGCTGCTTTGCTGCTTCGTTGGACCACTCGGCGAGTTTCTCGCTGGTCGCTTCGTAGGCTTGCAGGTTCGTGATGGCGTTGTATGAGTGGTAGGCGGCGTAGCCACTGAGGAAGGCCTGGCCCAGGTGGATCACGCGCATGAAGAGAGACATTGTGGCAGTATGAAGTGTGTGATCTGAGGTGATTGACTGTTGACTGGAGTGAAGTAAGGCAGATCAAGAGTGGATGTGAGGGAAGCAGATCTTCTATAAACGCGAGCACATGAAAGCCCCACCAAGTACCTAGGTATTTGTTCCTTTTGACTTTCTTGAGGCTGATGACGTGAAGGCTTGCTGGTCTGGCTGCTGCTCGCTGGTGTGAAGCGTCGAGTGTGGAGTTGAAAGTGGCCGCAGCTTGCGCTAAGCCCGAACGGGGCAGAAAATCAACAACAACCGCTGCCGACAGAAACAACAGCGGGCTGCCCGTGTACCGAGCACTTGCCCTGTGTTCTGTGTCAAGCGCGCGCGAAAGAACAGACGATAAAACGACACTCCACCACACCAGCATCCCGTGCGCCATTAGGCTGTCGTAATCGACGAATATACTCCTCGACTGTACACCAACATTGATATCGCCGCTGTGCGCACCGCTCACTTGGACATTACGCGCCGCGCGCAAACCGCAACACTCTGGAAAACACAAGTCGGCACTCTGGATCCGGAGAAAGAGAACCGATATCCGCGCAGCATGTCTGCCGCGAGTTCATCACAAGATGCTAGGAAGAGCATAGGGCGCAATACGCCCGGCCGGCGAGGAAGGACGGGCAATCAGTACTTTGACGTGGGCAAGGTTGGCCGGTGAGTCGGGTTTGCGCAAAAGTGTGACACGGGGAACGAATGCTGATGTTGCGGTAGCAAAACCGGAATTGTACTCATAGACACGGGTGTGCGCGATGAGCATGGCATGGAGCCCATGTCGGGCATCTTCTCGTCGCCTATGTCGCCTGAGAAGCCAGCGCGAGGCACTTCGAGCTCCAATGCGATGCAGTTGCAGGAAAGTGAGTATACTGCCGCGAACAGGATCGCTACTTTGTCCGGGAATCACAACGAGACTAACCAGTTATTTCACACAGGCTCAGCGCCAGACGTGGATGAAACATTGAACATGCGCAAAACTCCACGCTTCCCACCACCACGCGCAAGCACTCCCAGGCATACCAATATCGGATCTCCCAAGCGGATGTCTTCTGCGCGCCCACAATCCAGAAAATCAGATATGGCGAGTGACATCAGTCCTAACCGAGCTCTGTCGCAGCCACCTGCGAATCGAGTCTTGAACTTTGGACGCCAAAATGCTCGCGCAGACACTGGTAGTCCTTTCAAGCCGACAAAAGTCCTCAGGCGATCGTTTGGTGGAGTGCAGAGAGCGCAGACCGAAGACCTTGCCGTGTCTCCACAAGGAAGCTACAGTAAGCCCGAGCTACCGACAGTGGATACCAACATGATAAACGAAGAAGATGAAGACGCACAGGAGGCTACCGATCAGGAGGTGGAAGCTGGTGCTGGAGCCGATGTACATTCGGACCATTCGGACGAGTCTTACGGCGGCGCCGCCCAAGTCTACGTGGAGGAGGACGACGAAGCCGCAAATGATGCGCCACCTATGTTCAACGACGAGGACGATTATTACAACACGCAGGGTGACGCAGAAGCGGACGAAGTCGACATAACAGAAGCTTTGGAGCACGCAGAAGTACTACTACAAACCACGCCTACGGTAGCGCCCAATGCAAAGAAGTCACGCGGGCGTCCAAGGGTGTCCGAGAGACCGACTGAAGCTAGCATCGTGCAGCAAAGTTCTCCAACTGGTAGCACGGCTTCGAACAGCAAAAAGCGCAGTCGGGCAGAACTCGAAGACAATGATGACGACCAAGGCAATGACACAATGCAGAGCATTGAACAGAGCCAGAATGAGGTCTCGCACGCTTCCGCATCGTCTCAGAATCCTGCCAAAAAGGCACGAGGCAGGCCTCGCAAGAACCAGATCACCGTGTTGCAAGATCCGACTGAGCAATCCGTGCCTGATGCCGACGAGACGCTTCAAAGCGTGGAAGAAGGCGAAAATGAGCCATCTCAAGTTTCTACCGCAACAGCTACAGACAAGCCAGCAAAGAGAGGACGGGGAAGACCACCAAAAAAGGATGTGACAATCATCCAGGACGACAAGAACGAGCAGACCATCGATCCCGCAGACGTAGCTTATGGCGATTCTTATCTCGCGCCCGTGATCGAGGATGATGAAGCTGAGGCAGCACCGGCGTCACCAATAGCGGAAACCAAGCCTGAGAAGAAGTCCAAAGCGCAGAAAGCTACCAAATCAAAGAAGGCGCCAAAAGAACGAGACCCGAATCAGTCAATGCGTCGCACTCCATCCGCTAGCCCTGGAAAGGTTGACCGCGACCGCGCGCTGGTTCTTAGTCCGTCGAAGCGCGCAGGAAGCGTTAGCAACGTGAATTTGCGAGCCACAACACCCTTCGAGGATGCTCACCAGCGGCTGTCTCGTTCTGGGCGCCCAATTATGGCTCCTCTCAAACACTGGGCTGGCGAGAGCTACGTGTGGAAGAATGGTGAAGTCGAAGGCATTATTCGTGCGGATGAGGTCAAGACACCCAGAGGAAGCAAGAAGAAGACTACTAAGACGAAGCGCCGCGTACCTCGAGCCGGTAAACGAGGCAATGATCTGGACATGATCGCCGAAGAAAGCGATACGGAGAGCACAGTACCAGACGATTGGGAAGAGCAGATCGGTGTCATAGCAGGCACCGTTGCTGCTTGGGATCCGGATGCACAACAAGGAAACCCCGAGCTTCCTATACGCGAAGGTATGTTTCGCCTGCAATTATTCACTGAAACCACATACTAATATTTACAGACATCGCATACGCGTCATCATCCATCGTGACCCGCGATGTGGCTGGATCGGCCTTCCAATACGCTAAGATAATGACTCTTCCCTTCTTCGGCTCTGGAATCGTCGAGCTGCCACCAGAGGGCTTCAAGCGGGCGAAGAACTCCCGCAAGATGCAAATGGTTTTCTTTGTACATCAAGGCAAGGTGTTGGTGACGGTTGGTCCGCCTGCCATTGAGAAGGGAGGAGCCGGCAACGATGCCGAGACGAACGAGTTCGCGATCTCCAAAGGTGGTGTTTGGGTGGTTCCAAGAGGTATGTTGCTAATCCTTTTTTTCCCCTCTGCACCTCATCACAGCAACCTGCCCGCGCACACCGCAAGCCACATCGCCACCCTCGCGGGAATATCGATTCATCTAGGGCTTGGGAGAAGAGCGGTCAGACAAGTCTGCCAGCTCATCTTCTAGTCTACGAAGAAATGCCGTGCAGAAGCGGTGTGTGCGACCAGCCGTCGGAATAACCTCAACCTCGCACCAGAACACCGCACGAGCTGCGTAGCGTTGCACTGCCGCAATCGGGCCCAGTGTCTTCAGGCACTGTGCTGCCTTTCGAGGACCCAATAAGTCCTCGAAGGGTTACATTGCAGCTGCCAGTATGCGTGCGTGTGTTCGGTTGCACGACATGGCTGGCTTACCTTGCAGTCCCCGTTGCTCGGGAGCCGGAATGTCGTGCGACTTTGCGGCGCTGCTTGATGTGGCGGACTCGGCCATCTCATACATTTGCGGAAATTTGCAACGAGCGACACGCTGACTGAAACCTCTTTTTAGGAAACAATTACTCGATTTCGAACGAGAGTCGCACGAAGAGCGCCCGTATCTTCTTTGCGCAGGGCTGTGAAGTGGAGGCTGAGTTGGCTTCGCAGGAGTAGAAGATTTGCTCCTTCTTTCTTCGTACTTCCCTTTCCGTTGTCCAGCGAACTACTTGCGAGGTGTCTGGGTTGAGTTCTTGGAGATGACAACGCACTTTGGACTACGGATCGTCACGAGTGAACGACGCTTTTTTGTTGTCTTTGCCTTACCTTGTCATTGGTCAAGCAGGGGCGGATGTGTGTTTTTTCAACGGCGCATGAGATACCACTTGCAATTGATCAATTTCGTTTCTTGCCTATCGAGTACATGCTCTACTTGTTATGCTGTATGCTTCCTCGGATGCAAGATGTTACGGCGAACTTGTCATCGGCCACCTGCCCGGCGCAAAGATTGCTTTCGATCATGCTTGTAGTTATCTAAGCAATGCATCCAATTGTTACGGAGGTACATCTCCGAAAAATGCAGCATGATCCTTAATGCACACGCGGTTATGCCTCATTGACCGCGCAATCACCGTCATGCTTCGCAGGAACAGGAAAGGGAAAGTAAATCGTACATGCTTTTTCATTTTAGAACTCCTCGTCGCTCATCAACTCGTCATCCAAGCTCAGCTCGGGGAAGTCTCCAATCTCGACTCTCTCTGCGCGTAGGAAGACGCCGGATTTGGGAGCGCATGAGAAGTACTTGGTGCCGTTGACGCTGCCGTCGTTCTTACCTGTGGGTTCGTCGAGAGTCACGCCGACCCAGGCTCCAACACCTGGAATGTCTGGGACCTCACCTACGAAGGATACGACGCCACGGCGGTGGTCGTTTGAGGGGAGAATGCGGCAGCGGAGACCTTGCTTGATGCCTGTTGGTTGGGTTTGATCGTTAGCCAACTATGTATGGTGCTTTGATGACATTTCACTGGGAAGCCGGAGGAGAGTTCGATCTCACGACGCACCTCTGTCTTCGACTTCCTTGAACGAAGTCTCGATCTTGGACTTTTCGATCTCAGGTGCGTTGGGATCGAAGCGGCCGAGTTTCTGTGACTTCTTCCAGGCCAGCACGCTGTCGGTGCGGGACTCGTAGTCTTCGGTCGTCATGTTGTATTTCTCCACGGCCGAGGTGTCGGTGTAGTTCGGGCGAGCGCCCGGAGGGCGGGTATCGACGATCTGTCATTGGTTGCAATGTCAGCATATTTGTGATATCTTGATGATAGTGATTGGTAGAGATGTGATAAGATCGAAGGGAAAAATGAAGCGATTCGATCGTTGATGTTGATTGACCTGACCACACATGCAGTGCTGTCGTGCATGATCAGGGTTGTGGCGGTGATGGCTTCAACATGGCATATGATCGCGACGAGGATGATCGTACGATCTGAAGTGATGTCGCCCCCACGCACACGTATATACCGAGCCACATATCGCAGAACGCAAATCGTGACTAAACAGGAAAAAAAGCAGAGGTCGGTTATGCCTACCTTGAGCTCAGCATATGCCTGCAGAGGCCATGCCGCGAGGATGGTCGACTCCTCATCTGCGGCCTCGATTGGTTGCGCGGGCTGCGAGCCAATCTTGAGACTCAACTTCTGGCATGTTGCTGGCACGCCCGTCACCGGCTCGAGACGGTCTTTGAGCTGGGCAATGGTCCAGGACGGAGAGATGCGGCGCTCAGAGGCGGAATTCTCGGAGACGATGAGCAGGGGGATGTCTTGAGCGGTGGCCATGATGTGAGAGGTCCTGTACGGGTGAAACTGGCAAGGCTAGACGGGACGATGTGACCTTGCTCTCGCGGTGGCAAGCCGGTAATTCGAACGTTTGTCTGCTCGGGGGCGTGCTTAGAGTTGTTCTGGAAGGGTGATTGCGGCGTTGCTAGCCTGTGTTGCGCGATTGTTCGGGCGTTGGCAGAGATTCGAGGCCGGCGTTTCACAGTCAGACGGTGTGCGAGCTCGTGGGCGGTGCTTGATCGGCGGCAGATTATATGGCAGCTAATCTTAGTTCGAGCGAGTGCCGGCGTATCACAGTGCGTGGAATGCGAATTGCGCAGGCGGTCACTCTGGTTTGTGCAGGCATCTTGAATCTCTGGTGAGGCGAGTAAGAGGAAGTTGATGCCAAGGCAAAACATCGGAGCCGACGCCAGAGTCGCGGTCAGTCAAATTTCGCTGTAGACTGGAGTCTGGAGCGCGTCGTGGTCACGAGAAGCTGTGACGGTAGGCTATTCATGGCGGTGATTATGGATGATTTTCGTCGTCATGATTGTTTGGAGTAATATCCTGTATACAGACTGGATACAGCAATTGCATGCACCGCTGGCTTGGGCGATGTCTCAGAGAAGAAGATCAAGGGACAGACAGACGCACCGTTTGACGCGCCGGGCAACAATGTGCCATCATGACATGTCACTGTCACAGCCTTGCAAGGGAGGACAGACAAGATGAACACCAGCAGCACTGTCTTCCCCGGCGGAACTGGCGCGGATGGCGCTGCCTGGCTGTAGATCAGGCCGACTCGTGGCAAAGCGATGCGACGAGATTGAGATGCGAGTTCTAGATTGATTGACGGCCACCTCCCAGACGCACGCCACTTAGCATGGTGCTGCTATGAAATGCGTGTCATACGATGCGCACGAACTGCAGACTGCCAACGGAGGAACAGCCTGATTGATGCCACACTGCTGCATACCGCGCCGTTGTATATGCCTGCTCGTCACGACGCCCGAGACAGCAGAACGGAGTCACTGCAAGAGGGCATCGCATGGCATGCGCAACGAACGATGAAAGGGGCCACGAAGCAGGCAGGCCTCACCGCTTCAGCGACAGCGACGTCGATCGGCCACTCGCAACTCGGTAGGCCCACTAGTCCTCGTACAGTATGTACATCAGAACTCGCAAGGCAGGGGAGCTTGGTCGTGGCGAACATGTTTGGCGCTCCTCCCGCCGCACGCCAACCTGGCAATCCTTGAAGTGCATCACTGGAGGCTGCTGATGCGTGCGTGGGCCTTGCGTTAGCGACACATGATGTGCCAACAGCGCCTCTGGGTGCTAGACTGAGGTAGACTAAGGTACACGCCGCCTGCAGCAGCGATACTCCTTGAGGACCTGACGACTACGCTGTCGCATTCGTGTTTGTTGTCATGTTTGCGCCTTAGCTGCGCCTGTTATTGTGGATTATTTTAATTATCGCTCTGCTACGCTGTGCTGGCGACGAAACGCCTACATACTGTGCCTGACCGGGGTGCGTAACAACAAATGCGAAACACCGTTCCACACCCCATCGTCGGTCTTCGTCGGAGACCCCGTGACTTGACCCAGCCCACCGTCTACACTTCAGACCACCTCACTCCTCCCCGCCGTGCGTTCGCCTTCGTTGCTTGCTTTAGCCTCCTTCATGCAGATTCTGGTGGACCTTGTCATGAACGAGCGCTCTGTGCGCCGCCCGCATGCGCTAGACCCCGGACATGACTTGCCTATGCGCGCCGTCGCTACCCTTGACAATAATAACGGTCCCGTCGCCAGAATCGCACAGTGCCGGCTGCCTCACCGCCGGCTGCACCTACCCGCCGTGCGCGATCAGAATGCCATTGTCTGGTCTCGACGTCAAGCGGGCAGAAACGAGCGAAACTCACCTCCGACGACCACCTCGGCGATGGTGAAGGACTATATGTCTGAGATCAGAGAGGACGCTCCTCACGAGCTAGGATTCACAGAACCACGCGTCAGTCACGAGCCACCGGCATGATCTAGCCCTCATGTCGTTGGTGTCACAGGGCTATCTAAACGTCAGTGCATGCACACTCTAAACTTCGTTCGACTGCCTCGCTACCGGACATTCTCTCCGGCAGTTCACCGCTAAGTCCCCTGCATGCGCATTCCGATCTCCTAGTCCTCTGGTCCTTTGGGAGATTGTGGTGCCTCGAGTAAAATAATGTGCGATCTCATGTCGTTTTCAATTGCTCATCGGCTAAAGTCGAGATACTTGGCAAATCTGCAAACACACTCGTGGCTGACACGTTCGCCGCTATAGCAAATCGCAAATGCACCTTGGTAAGCTCCAAGATGTTTATGTGCGTGCAAGGCGCATGCAGATCTGCGTTCCCAAGCGGTGCCAGATCATCACGCCTGTTCCCGAGGATCTAAGGACGACCAGCACTCTCTTAGCTCCCAAGCCGCCGCAACGCTCCTCTGCAACCAATGGCAAACCGTATTCACCGCTTCTCATGTCTGTTGGCGGCGGCTTCTCCGCCCCGAGTCAAGCCGTGTCTTACCACGTCACTTCACTACTTGCAGCCTCCCAGCTATTGGTAACTCGAGGTAACGCAGCCTTAGGGTCGCACCTGCTATTGCTTTGCCTCGTTTGCGGTGTAAGGAGTCTTGGCTCGCTCATAGCATGCCGACGTCACAGACGTGTGGCGCAAGTGCATGAGCGTAGATCGGCCGCTACCATGGGTGCTTTAGCCGCGCTGTTCGATATCGAAGAAGAAGCTTCATCCCGGTTGCGAGCCCGAACCGTTGTTAACAAAATTATCGAGGGCTGGCTTTGCTCCAACGGTTCGCTTACAAAGTACGCCTGCACAAAGCTATTTCTAATTTGCTGCCAGCACACGCTTAGGCATCCTTAGACCACTTTCTCGATCTTGCGCTTGGTCGAGCTGCTGTCACCAATGCGGGCTCGCCGTTTCACCCCTTGCACCTAATGCCATTGCCCGAGCTTTGGAAGAGTGGTCTCCATCCTCACGGCACCCGCCACAGTACGCACGGTTTCCCATGCACCGTACCCACAGCACGCACAGGAGGGCGCTCCCGAGCCTGGCGCGCCCTTGCAAATCAATCGCTGCCCATGCTTCCATCCCTGTTGGAGTCTTAGATCCCTTCACCGTTGACTGCTCTGTGGTCTCGTGAGCTAGTGTTACGTCAAGTCTGGCATTCCCGACCGCCAGTTGAAACCGTACTTGCTCACGAGCCTTACAACAGTCTCGTCCATTCCTTGCCTTTGCTGTACCAGTAGTCATCACAGTGATCAAAGCACCCTACAATTTACCGTTTCAGGACTACTTTCTTGCCAGGATAGGGCTGTCCCGCACAATCCTGGACTGTTTCTGACGACACGCGTTCATCAAATCGTCTCACGTCGTTGGGTATTCATTTCGGCATTAACCCAATCACTGCCCGACCTCACTTCACAAAAAGGAACGATCTGCCGGATCAGACCAGTCAAAGTTAGAGCCTATCACCAGCATTCTATATTGGCCAGACACACGAATTACGACGATACTTTCGGGTATCTCTTTCACGCCTCACGACACGCTTTACGAAACGACCTTCAACTTACCGAAACAGTCAGACCCTGTGACTTCAAAACAATTGTACGGCTCTTCCAACACATTGTTACTGGCGATCAAGCCAGCACCAGTCGTCACCGTGGATATCCATACCCTCCTGGAGAGGCCAACCGGTCCTACATCGCCCGGTAACGCCAGCACATCGTCCAGGAATTCGTCTGCAAGCAGTACAGGCAGAGACAACGCCACTCTATCAACGCAAGCGTCGACAGTGGCTCCCGCGCCTTACCCTGGAACTCCAACGAGTATCAACAACCATTACCACCACCATCAGCCTCACCCACAAGTGCAGTTCCAAGGGCAGCTGTACCATCAAGCAATGCAGGCCATACAGTACCACCAGCCGTACATGCCTCATCCGCAGCACTTCCCGCCTCCAGGCATTGGCTTCCCTGGGTACGCTCCTCCTGGGATGTCAGATCCTCGATTCCCTCCGCACATCCCAGTGACGCATACCGGCACGAGCAACAAGCGTCCTGCGGGACCCCATCCCGCTGCGTCACCTGCGAAGAAGAAGCAGTCGAAGTGGACTTCCGACGAGGACGCGTCCATCATTGAGCTTCGCGGAAATGGCATGAAGTGGGAAGACATTTCCAAGCATCTACCCGGCCGCAGCGCGATCAGCTGTCGACTTCGCTTCCAGAACTACCTCGAACGTCGCTCGGAATGGGACGAGGAGAAGAAGAACAAGCTTGCTAGGCTTTACGAGAGGTAGGTTCCTCGGTTCTCATTGCAATGACCCACAAGCTGATAAGTAATCAACAGATTCAAAAAGGACATGTGGGAGAAGATCTCGAAAGAGATGGCTCTGCCATGGAGGGCGGCCGAAGCAATGCACTGGCAGATCGGCGAAGTCGAAATGGCTCAGCGTGCCAACGTGCCCGTCTTCCACCTCGCCGGCCAACAAAACGCAAACACCACAACCGGTGCCATGCCCGACAGCAGATCCAGCACCTCGCCCGGTTCAGTGTCCAGCGGCCCAGCCCACGTTAACATACACGGACACGGCCACGGATACTCCCACGCGCACACTCACAACCACAGCCTCCCGCAAGTCTCGCACCAGATGCACGCCTCGATATCGCCAGAGCAAGTCCGCATGGTCCGCCGCAACAGCGGTGCCAGCTCGCCTGGAGCAAGCTCTTTGCTGAGACACAGAGCCGACAGCGCACGGTCATGTCAAAACGCAGCGTACACTCCCAGATCCGCTCCTGCACTGCCACCTTTGGGTGAAATCACCACGCCGCAATCTCGATGCCCTCTGCCTCCCGTCGTCACTTCTGCTGAAGCCGCGCGGAGGTTCTGAAGGATCGATTGATTGAATGATGAATAAACCATGCAGGCGTTTTATGATCTTTGGCGAAGGCGTATCTACGTAGATGGGCAGCAATATTAGGCAGGCGGGGATTTGGGTTTCAACACGAGTTCCAAACAGGATTGAACGCTAATGATTGGGGAGGGAACTTTTGGCATGAGCGTCCGGCTTTTTGATGATATCTGAAACGAGACGGGGCAAGCACAGCGTGGTTCGCGGTTATTGTCTTTTTTCTTTTGATCGGGGGCCTTGGGCATTGCGATGGCGCGCGGGCTGTACAGTACCCACCACCAAAGTTTTACGAACTTGACGAAGAAAAAACCATACCCTATGCATGGAAAGGGCTACTGTGATGAGGATGGGAGGGTTTTAGTTTATTTAATACACACGTTCATTTGTCACCGACTCTGCATTCTGAATTAGACAGGACCCACTTCCCTGCTCGTGATGATGCGCACTTCTGGTTTGGAATACTTCGGATATGGTCAGGGCGTGGTGGCTATTATTATTTGCCTTCGAGATACCTTCGAGGAACACTTCTAGACTTACGGAAAAATACGATTCGTTTCCCCGGCACTTGTATTGCTGCTAACCCTCGAGTACGAACGAAGAACAGCGGTACCTGCCAGCGACAAAGTCTATCTTCAGAGTTCCAGAAGATATCACTGATCGCACGAGATCGTTTCGTGTCACATGTTGTGCGATAGTCATTGCCTGTTGCTCCTTCAATTGTTCTTGTGATGTGTCGTGGGGAATGTGTTCATCCGAGCTTCGCCCGGCTAACCCGAAAGTCGTTGGTTCTCGAAGGAGAGGAGAGAGGTACTGCATGTATCGTGACAATAGCACCTTGCAAGCTATTGCATGAAACCCGTGACAGAACTCTATTTCACATGGCTCCTTGATCTAAACACCGATTATCTCAAAAAAGTGCAAAAGAACCCACCCACCCAAGCCCACAAATGGAGACCGACGGCCTGGACCTGCTGGGTGACAGCTTGCTGCAATGGGTACGGTCCTTCGAGGGCGTAGGCGAAGTGCAACAATGGCGAGACCTAAGCGATGGAAGAGCACTATGGACAATCCTACAAGACGTCGACGCGGACTACTTCACGGGCGCCCTGCCTGAGCCCGACCTCTCCCCCTCGGACGACTGGACACGGCGATGGCAGAACCTCAAGCACGTAGACAAGCAAGTCTCGCTATACTACCGCGACATCTGCAATGGGCAGGAGCAGCTGGGAGCAAACGGGCCGGATCTCAAAGCCATCGCGGCGGACTCCTCGGTGCAGGATTTGGAGCGGCTGCTTATGGCTATTATTCGGTCGGCTATGACGAGTCCGGAGTCGAATCAGAGGATGGCACCGAGGCTTATGGGCTTGGGGAGGGAAAGAGCTATGGCTATTGCTGGTGAACTCAGGGCTATGGAAGAGAGCGAAGTCGTGGAAGAGTCAGAGCCAGTGAGTCGGGAGGAGTCAGCATATCAGTCTGAGGTGGAAACGCCAGACGAAAGCAAGTTGAATGGCTCGAAGGGCAATGGCGGACTTTACAGTGACCCGCTGCTGGAACGAGAGGAGGAGCTCCTTCAGGCACAGGCAACGATCGATAAGCTCCAGGCGAACCATGCTGCGGCGCAGCGCCAGTTGCAGGAACTCAGGCAAGACAAGGACAGACTTCAAGAAGCTTTCGATTCATACCGAGACGACATCGACAGCAGAGGGAAGAAAGTGGACGGAGGCGATGCAGTGAAGAAGCTCCAGCGTCAGGCAGATAACGACCGTGCCTACATCGATGACCTCGAAGCACAACTGCAGACTTCAAGAAACGCGGTAGAGAAATACGAGCGCCAGATCCAAAAGCTCAGAGACGATGCCGAAGCTGGTCAGAAGCTGCGTGACGACTTGCAGATGCTGAAAGCTGAGAACGAAGACTTAACCCAGAAGATCAGGGCGAACGAGAATCTTAAGAAGAAGATTCAGGCTCTGCAAGAACAGGAACGACTGAATGTCTCACTCCGCGACGAACTCAAGACAGCCAACGAGAAGCTGGAAGAGCTCGAGCGTATGAAGCAGATTCAGACCAGTTTGGAGAAGGAGATTATTGAGAAACGCGGTCTCATCCGTAACCAGGAGTATCAGATCAACGAACTCGGAACCATGAGGAAGCACGCTGTTTACGACTCTGGTGTTCTTGCTCAGAAGCTTGAGGCCGCTCGTGAGCGACATGAGCGTGACCACGAGGCAATTGAGGAGCTTCGCCAAAAGCTGCAGGATCACAACCTCGATGATGAGGATATTGTGCCAAAGACCGACATGAACCGTGAGATCACTGCCAGTGAAGAAGAGCCCAAAAAGCCAGCACCCAAGACAGATGAAAGCAAACATTGGGCGGAGAAAGTCGAGCTGCTGGAGAAGCAGCTCGCAGCTTCAGATACACGCCTCAAGCAAGCTGCAGAGCGCACAGATGCGCTAGAAGAAGAGAAGCGCAACCTTCAGGGCAATGATGCGGAGAGACTCAAGGCACAGCAGTTGGCGCAGGACCAAGAAACTAGGATCACTGAACTGCGCAAGCAGCTTGACGCCGCGTCCAAGCAGCCTCAGACAACTGCGCTAACGCCTGATATTGCCACGCTGCAGCGCGAAAACCGTTTGATGGCGTCAGCTTGGTATGATGTGACCGCTCGCCTACAGAACAACGGCGTGTCACTTGGAAGGCGAAAGCAGGAGCCAAAGAGTTGGATCGGAAAGCAGCGGGCTTTGGTGGGCCCGGGCAGTAGCATGGTACGCATCGCTCCAGCCCTTTGAGCACAAACATTGAAGACTGACTTTGTTCGCAGACATCAAGATGATTGAGTAGAAGTCAAGGGAACACTGATATATCACTTATTTTCAGTGAGCGGTATGGGGCGCAGTCGATGCATTTCAGCAATATACCCATCTATGCGATCAACGGGAGTCGCCAGCATAAGCCATGTAAGAAGTTACATTCCCAAGTACTCGGTCTCACGACTTCTCAGGCACATCCCACGACGTAGACCCAAGATATGCAGTAGTTGATTGAACTGTGGAAGAGTGTTTGTTGATATGTACGAGCAAACGCCACTTCCCCAACTGCGCAAAAGTGAAGTCGAAAGAGCGTCGTGACCTCACCACGTGGCAGGTACGACCTCAGCCGCTTCCCGACTCCTGCCTCGCGATTGCACTCCCACCTTCTTGCCACGCTCATAAGTCAACCTCTTGCACCCACTCTTGCATCCACACTCCTTTCTCGACTTTGCATCCGTTCCTTAGCCCTTCCACGCACACACTCCTTTATCACCGCCCGTCCACTGTTCGCTGGCCGTGTACATCTTACCGCCATCGAAACATCTCGCCCGTCACTACCGCGCTCCGTAACCAAGCACAACATCTCCTACAAACACCCCACGTGAGTCCATCATGAGCTCGCCTCAGAAGAAGGCCGCGCGCTCGTTCGACATCCATCGCGACGAGAGCGCTTTTGCGACTCACAATGTACGTTGAGAGTGATCAGCGCGATCATGCCCGCAAACGCGATCTCACTGACACGTGACCATGCAGGTTGAAATGAAGCGCACTGGCTCCACTTTGCCGCTCCCACTCACCACCTCCAAGCTTGTCAACAAACTTCCTCGCGAATCTCCCAAGGTAATTCACACCCACGGCCACAAGCCCGACATCGCAACTCACTCACACTCCACAGAAACACAAGACCGACACCAAAGGTGAAGAGCACGACGACGTCCTAGGCGAACTCATGGCCAAGCTCAACGAGCAGCAAAACACCAAGCACGCTGGCGGCGCGCCGCTCACGGACGACATCTCCTCCCAAGGCACCGACCCATTCGCTGGCACGCCACCCGCTGGTGGCAGCACCGCCACCTCCGACAGCAACGACACCACGGCCATGGAGAACATGAAGCGTCAGCTCGAGCTTGCTACCGAGCGCATGGCTCAGATGGAACTTGAGCTCACTCATTCTCGTACCCGCCAGCCCTCCGAGCAGGCAGAGCTTGCTCACCCCCACTATCACCGCACCGCCGAGCAGCCGGCCAATGCCTCTTTCCCCAACACTGCTCAGGGATTCCCCTTCGTCTCCCTTCCGCCGCAGGGCGCCTACACCAACGTCGACTCCAGGCGCACCAGCCCGTCGGACCTGAACTCTCAGCAGCAGGCTCTCGCCATGCATGGCGCATACCAGACCGGCACGCTGGCGCCGCCGCCCTTTTTCGCCACCCAGAAGTAAGCCCATCTTAACGGCTCTTTGCCGAATGACTTATTCTAACATCTCACAGTGAGGGCGTTGCTCCGGTCGCCCGTCCTTCTTCCGCCTACGGTCCACGCGCAGTTCGTCTGACGCCTCCGACCACTCCGTTCGCCCAGAACTTCAACCAGGCCCAGCTGAACCAGATCTATGGTCCGCAGGTTGCTGTACCTGGCCAGCAGATCCAGGCACCCATCGGTACTCGCCTCTCTCCCACCGCATCTGACTTCGCTGGTCAGTGGCAGGCCATTGCGCAACAGTCAGTTGCCCCGCAAGGCCAGCACTACATGAGCACCCTCGAGCCGCTCAACTATCGCCGCTTGCTCGATCGTGACATGAGCTGCAACTGGCGCTACATCGTCGACAAGATCGTGTGCAGCAACGACCAACAGGCCTCCATCTTCCTTCAGCAAAAGCTGAAGCTTGGCACCCCTGAGCAGAAGTTCGAGATCGTTCAGGCCATCATCGACCAGGCCTATCCCCTGATGATCAATCGGTTCGGTAACTTCCTCGTCCAGCGCTGCTTCGAGCACGGCTCGCCTGAGCAGGTGGTGTTGATTGCGCAGGCTATCCGTGGCAACACTCTGAACTTGAGCATGGACGCTTTCGGATGCCACGTCGTCCAGAAGGCCTTTGACAGCGTGCCCGAGGAGTACAAGGCCATCATGGTTCACGAGCTCTTGCGCCGCATCCCGGAGACGGTCATCCACCGCTACGCATGTCATGTCTGGCAGAAGCTGTTCGAGCTTCGCTGGAGTGGCACCCCGCCGCTGATCATGAAGTATGTCAACGAGGCTCTGCGTGGCATGTGGCATGAAGTCGCCCTCGGGGAAACTGGCAGTCTCGTCGTTCAGAACATCTTCGAGAACTGTCTTGATGAGGACAAGCGTCCCTGCATCAACGAGGTCCTTGCCAGCATCGATGTCATCGCTCACGGCCAGTTCGGCAACTGGTGCATCCAGCACATCTGCGAGCACGGAGCCCTTCCGGATCGCAACCGTGCTGTCGATCATGTCCTGCGCTACGCCACAGAGTACAGCATGGATCAGTTCGCTTCCAAGGTCGTCGAGAAGTGCCTCAAGATCGGCGGTTCCGAATTCCTTGACCGCTACCTTGACGTCGTCTGCGAGGCTCGTCCTGATCGTCCACGCATGCCGCTTGTCGACATTGCCGGCGACCAATTCGGCAACTATCTCATTCAGTACATCCTCGCCAACGCCGATGCCCAGCGTCGCGAGGTTGTCGCTGCCCACATCCGCAAGCACATGGTCTCCCTGCGCGGCTCCAAGTACGGCTCTCGTGTTGCCATGCTGTGCTGCAACCCGGCCTTCGCCACACGCCCTGGCCCACCCACTGGAGTCAGCCGCAACAACAGTCGCTACCCCGAGCAGACTGGCTACGATGTGGGAGGCCGCCAGTACAACAACGGCAACACCGATCGCGGCTACATTGGCATGGGTCGCAATGGTAACTATCGCTGAATCATTTTCCCGCACGATGCAACCATACTCAAAGCGTAAGACACTCGCGCGCTATTCTGGAGGGCACCATTAAGCTCAATCGATTCATCCTTGACACCATCTCGCATTCTGTCAGCAATCTACAAAGGTGCTGCGGTCCCTAGATCGACCCCCAAACTCGTTGCTTTCTACAAAGAAGCTAGCTGGGGAGGGCAAACCCCATGCTGTTGGATTGGAAAAGTATCTCACCGTCTGGCTTATGCTTCCGGCAAGCTCTTACCTCTTGCATTATACCGCCAGTCGCTGGCTGCTGCAATCCTGTGTGCATTTTCTGGGGCACATCTGACTAAGTCGTCTAATGTCTTTGTTTTCTCTTTTGTTGGAAGCATAATATTTAGCATAGCATTACTCATATCACACGAAGCGGCAGCGTTGACTATCGCAATCGTAGTTAGTCTCCAAAAAAACCATAATGAAAGTTTTGTTTGCTTATGGGACGGTGTGCATCCTCGAGCGTAAGATCCCACCTACTTGACATATCAGAAATGCTGACGATATATTTTGACCACTTCTTTCGGTACTATTTGAGGGGATACGAACACAAGGTATCGATCTGTACATGTAGGAGACAAACTTCTGACAGCTTGATGTGTAGTATTTAGACTTTGATGCAAGAATTGATTATGAGAGGCTAGAGCCACTCTCGACTTCACGCTTCCTCCCATCTCTCGCCTCTTCAACTACGCGTGTTTAATCAATACTCCCGCCACACAGCCGTAGTACGCTACAATACAACTACTCTCAGTCGCTTGGCTGGAACCTCCCAGGATCGCGTGGAGACCATACCCTTCTACCGTGGACCCAATTTTTAGCACGAGGAAACGACAGTGCAGACTGAGGGGGGCTTCTTTAACAATTGCAAGCGAAGCGCGTACCAAATCTGGAAGGGCACACACCAACAAAAAGCAACGTGGTTGCCTGGAGATACTCTCTAGATTTGGCGCGTTCAATTTAGATGTGGTCCTTATTTGCGCCATTGGGCAAGCCCAGCAGATTTCCCAGCGTCCTATACAATTATTGGAAATGCGCCACACTCCGACAGTCGTCACGATTGACTGTAAAACCACCCGCCCGTCGGCCATGGACTGCAGAAGATGACCGCAAGCTTCGTAGTCTTGTCGAGCAAGGCTTCGGGACCACGCGTATTGCAAGCGAAATGAGTGATCGCTCGTTCTCTACCATTGAGTTCCGTTTAGAGGGCTTGAAGGCTGGCGGCAGACCCCTTGGATTAGGAGGTGAAATCAAGACAGGTCCTCCGTTTACTGCGGAGGAGAAGGCATTGATGCTGGAGAAACGGGGCCAAGGCCTATCACATCGAGACATTGCGAGCTACTTCCCCAATCGAAGTCTCTTCTCCGTCAGGAGGTGTTTGATGAACCTGGTGTATTGCCCCCCCTCTGAACGACGGGCAAAAAATAATTACACAGAGGAAGATTTGCGGCGCATTATCGAGATGAGATCGAAAGAAGGCAAAAACTTCGGCGAGATTGGTCACGAGATGCAATGCTCTCGGAGGATCATCGAGAGATTGTGGCACACCCGATGTCTCAGCATGATTTCGGAGGAGGCGCTTAAATCCATCCAGTCGTCCCTTTTCTGGTCTCCACATGAGAAGGAGCATCTGGTGGAGCTGCAACGTCGAGGAACAATAAGCCTGTCAGACGCAGCGCGGCAATTCCCGAGTAGGACTGAATCTTCAGGGTAGGTTTCAGGACAAATACACCATTGTTCTCAGGAGATGTTTGCTAACAGTTCCGCAGTATGTCTTATCATCCTCCTTTTCGAAAAGAATACCGTCAGGAATTCTTCCTCCTTTCTGGCAAGCTGCTATTGCAGTCTTGTTAATATGGCTAAGTATCATGTAGATTCGAGGACGGTGTAACTGACCTAGAGTTTGTATAGTCCGAAAAAAGACAATGCGCATGCGTCTCAAATTTCCCCGAAAGTTCAATAAGTCGAGTTAGATGCAGCGACTGCAGCTCCGAATAACAGAGTCGATAGCTCAAGTCTGAGAGTTAGTTCGAACACCACAGTACATGCAACTGTGCTTTCAATTGAGTCGATTCCCCCCCCTTTTCTTCGGCGTGCCGCAGACCCATCATGATCTTTCGTCAGCTACGATATGGGAAAAACGACAGTCAAGCATTGCAGCTTCTCGGCTCGACCATTCGACAACGCGACTTAGTATCCCTCGACGACTCTTCTTGAGCCAAGCAACGCACTACAAAGCAGGCTCGACATTGCAGCACCTGTGGTACGGAGCCCATATGGGAAGAAGGACTTTGCGCCAGTGGTCTCTCTCGTCGTCCAAGACAGCCTTCGAAATGCATAGGAAGGAGCCGCCGAATACGGCTAGACGCTTGAGCGGAATGGAACACATGTTACACGCTGGACAAGAGACATGGGAGCCACCACATTCTGGACGTTTTTGCTTCATGACCTGCAACTCGCGCAGGTCATGGAGTGTATGCCAATGCGTTTTGTGCCCAAGGCAGCAACAGCATTGCGTTCGAACTACATATGTCCTATCTACACCCTTTCCGTTCCCATCCCTCTTTTTGGAAGAAAACAAGGGACGATACGTGTGAGCGGCTATTACCCAAAGTGTTCATTCTCCCGACCCCTGTTTTCCACAATCCACAAATAGATACTGTAAAATATAAACGAGAGAGCCGATATCAAATTCATATACAAGACACACACAAAAAAACAATTTCAACAATTTCTTCTGGGTTGATGTGTAATGATGGAAAAATTCTATCAACGAACAATGCAAGCATATGTAGTCAGGGTGCACGTTAAAGACGCACATCTCTCCAAATGAGAGTCTAAAACACGACCAGAACAAGAAGAGTCTTCTTACAACTCATCGTGACCCTCTTCCCTCTCGCCCATCGCCTCGCGAACCCTCCTAAGAATCTCCTCCTGGTCGGGCATCTCTCCATTCTCATCCTGGTCCATCCTGATAATCTTAGGACCGGTCTTCTCATCAGCCTCAGGGGCATCAGTCTCCGCCTCAGCGGCAGATGCGGAAGTCGCAGAAGACTTGTTCTTCTTGGCCTTGCTGGTCTTGGCCTTGGGCTTCTTGCTGCTGGACGAGGGCTTGGGCTGGCGGATCTTCTTCTGGATCAGCTCGAGCATGGCGTCGCTGAGCCTGGCGGCTTTGGCTTCGAGGTCCTTGATAGTGAGGACGGGGTCTTCGTGGGCGGAGAGCTTGTTCTGCGCTGTGGTCTGCTCCTCGAGCCAGGCGGAGATTTCGGAGTGGAGCTTGCTGATGGAGGAGAGGTCCTCGTTGGTGTAGGGCGAGAAAGCGGTCGGGGCGGGAGCCTTTGAGGACGAGGTCGAAGTGGCTTCTTCGTCGTCTTCCAGGCCGTCGGTGTCGACGGAAGCGGTGGCGGAAGCGGCGAGAGAAGAGGCGGCCTTGGAAGCTTCCTCCTCGGCCTTCTGGACTTGGTCACGGACTGTGTCCATGAGCTTGTTGGTCTTCTCAAGAGAGTCCTTCAGAGCCGAGACCTTGTCGTCTCTGCCCTCGCTCTCGGAACGGCGCTGCTTAATGGGCTCCACAAGCTTCTTGAGGGCGCTCAGGCGCTCCTTGAAGACCTTTTCGGTCGCCTTGGCGATCTCCTTGGGCTCCTCCATCCACTCCTTGGTCTCGGTCAAGAGCTTGGAGATAGCATCGCGCTGAGCGGCGGTACTGACAGGGCTGTAGTCGGAGTTGTCAAGGAAGTCACGAACGTGGTAAGTGAAAGCCTCGAGCACGTTCATTGCCTCCTCACGAGCATAGCGAGCCTTGTCGCTGCGATCGAAAGCGGTAAGACGCTCGCGCATACGCTTGATCTCGTCGGGAGTGGACTGGCGAAGACCCTTAGGGGTGGTGGTGAAGGCGACAGTGATTGTCTCAATGCGCTTCTTCGGCTTCTCTGGAACGGCGGAGGAAGAAGCAGAGGCAGATGAAACAGAAGATGTAGAGGTGCTGGCGTCGACCTGCTCAGTGGTCTCAGTGCCATCCTCACCAAGAGGCTCCTGGTCGTTCTTCTTGCCAAATCCGAGCCAGCCCTTCACGCTGTCTCCAACGCTCTTGGCGGCTTGGTCTGTCTCACAGCTGACGCTGCCGGAAACAACCTCGGGAATGCCATCAACGGCGCTGAGCCTGATGCTGAACTTGACACTGACATCGTCCTTGTCACAGCCAAAGCGCTCCTTGAGTGCGGTTACAGAGGCGGTGAGGTTGGTTGTCTGAACGCTAGCGACAGGCTGGTCGACCTCGCCGACTTGCTGGTAGACGCCAAAGTCGAAGTCCTCCTTGTTCTTGAAGCTGACCTGCTTTGTGCTTGCGTTGTTGCCGACAGGGCTAGTGGCAATGAAGAGACCCTGTCTCCTGTCCTTGCCACCATCGAGGAAAGTGATGCCAGCAGGGTAGCCAGCGACATCAGAGTCGCGGATCTCCTTGACCTTGAAGCTGGGCGAAAGACCGGCAGCCTTGAAAGCAGCGCCAAAGACAGCGCTCTCATCGGCGTTGACGTTGCTGCGAAGCTTATCGGACTTGCCAACAAACTCCTCGAGCTTGCGCTGAACGAATGGTGTGCGGACTGCGCCACCGTGGAGGATGACGCTGTCAATATCGGCCATAGTCAATTTCGCAGCAGCCAGAGCATCCTTAAGAGGTCCAGCAACGCGGTCGGCATACTCAGAAGTGAGCTCCTCGAATTCAGTGCGGGTAAGCTTGGTCTTGAAGTCGATTTCGGGCAGGAGCTCCTCGAAGAAGCTGTTCGCCTCCGAGTTTGCGCTCAGAACGTGTCTTGCCTTCTCGGCATCTTTCCAAACTCTGCCCATAAGACGGCCGTTCTTGGCGACGTCCTCAGCCTGAATACCGCGGCTCTTCATGACAGGCTTGGTCACAAACTTGCGAATGTAGTCGTCCACAATGACCTGGTTGAAGTTGTCTCCACCAAGTGTCCTGTCCCAGCCGGTACCCAAAACGGCAACTTCCTGAACAGTCTTGTTGAATTTTCCAACATCCTTGACCTTCCTGGACTGGAATCTAAGAACAGTCGCGGTTGTAGAGCCAGCGCCCATGTCGAAAACGACGTGCTGCTCAGGCTTGCCTCCCTTGTTGACCGTGGGGAAAGTCCTGCTCTTCGCGTAGTCCAAACCAACCGCAAGTCCGTCCGAGATCAAGGCCATGACATTCAGACCAGCCAATTCGGCTGCCTTCTCAATGGCCCTCTTCTCGTCTACAGTGTAGAAAGCGGGCACGGTCACAACCGCGTCTTCGACAAGGTTGCCCGCCATACCCTCTGCGTTGTTCCTGATGTTTCCCAGCTCCATTGCGAGCAGTTCCTCGACGCTCCATGGCTCTTCAGCCTCGTTGAATGCGCTGCTCTTGAAGAATGTGGTTCCCTGCCTTCCACTCTGCTCAACCTGCACAGCAGGGTAGCGGCTCGAGTATTGGTTCACCGTCTCGCTCTGCTCTCCGCTCCAGATCAGACCAAGGAGCGGTTTCAGGTTGGGGAAGACCTCGCCAGGCATTCTGCCCTGAAGCGCAAGCGCATCACCTCCGTAAGCCCTCTCGGGGTAGGATCCCAGCTCGGCGATGACATTGTTGGAAGAGTCGCGGGTGGGCTTGAAGGCAACGGCGGCTGCTTCTTTGCGTTTTGAGTCTTTGGTCAAGACAATATCGAGTGGGATACCAGGCTTAACGAGGGAGGCTTTGAAGTTGAGTGTGCCAAAGTCGAGGCCGAGCACGGCGGCGGATGCTGATGATGTGAAAAAGAACAGAAATGCTAGCAGGATGTTCCATGGTGAGGACGCCTTTTGGCGAGTGGGCGGCGCCATTGTGAAATGTGATGTGTGTGGAATGCGGCCAGATGGCTGGCGGTGTAGCGCTTCGCGGAAGGCTTTTGAAGTCGATTTAATGCAGCATTGGGTGTCGCGAAGGACGTCACGACTGAATGAAAAGTGGAATGAAAAAGAGACGTTTAAGCTGATGAGTGAGTCTAGTCACAAGCCGTTTCAGAAATGGTGGCGGCAATGGATGTTGCAATGTGGCTTCTTATCGTGGGCTGGGTGGGTGAGAGCTTTGAAGCGTTGCACTTTCTTGACACATGACGCTGTACAGCCAGGTGTCCGCTTTCAGGGCCCGTTGTTCACTCACACTCCCCTGTCCGCCGCTTATGTCGCCCCACCAAGGCAAAGGAGAAGGTGATCGAAGGGGATGGCGGTAGGGCTGATATAGCAGGGCGACATGATACAATATCTGCAATCGTGAGGAAATATTGTCAAGAGAGGTATATGCCAAAGCCCCTGCTTGTGGGTATAAATGTTGTCTTTGCTGCCGATCGAATGCGGGCACATGCCAGCATGCTTTGAGCGATGTGCAGCACATCGTCGGCAGTTGTTCAAGATATCATGCCAACGAGGTTGTCTGCGATAAGAATTCGATCGCATGAGCCGTCAAAGCAGTCTTGTCACCCAGACGCGTCGGACTGATCAAAAATCAAAGAGATTCATACGGCTCAGACGGCATGCAGATCGCCGACTTCCCAAAGCATCGAACAGACCGAAACAACGGAGGAAGGCCAATGTGACACGTGACATTCTTGCTTAGGGACGTCGGCATGGACGACAGGTTGAAACATGATCGATGAGGCTGGCGGGACGCGTTGGCGTCGCATCAACGGCGAGCCAGCCAACGGTGCCGGGCTTGCGTATACGAGACGGAGAAGAGTTGCCATGGATAGTTATGCACGAAAGCAGATGCATATACGATGCATGCTAAATGGTGACTTGCAGCACACGACAACCACACATCAGCAAAACGAAGAGACGGCACGTTCAGGAGAGCTTGACTTCACGCCACTTGGCGTATAAAGTCGTTTGCCTTCGTACCTGCAGATCAGGGCCTTGCGTATGCCTATTCCTGGCGCGCGTGCTGAGTCGGGTAAAGCCGTGTTGTGTGTTCTTTGAAGCTGTCCGCGGCCGAGGATGGGCGACAATAGGTGTTTGAAGGGGAACGTGGTAGAGATTGTTGTAGGAAAGTATTGGTGTTATACCGATATACAATCAACCAGCCATTGATTCCTGTGAGAGTGTATACATATACACATGTATCAATTTATTAACAAGAAGAGAGACTCTCAACAAGACTCTCTCTCTCTCCTTCTCCAGGTGGGACTTGTGCACTAAGCTCCACAAAGCCACGCAACCGACGCTCCAGCGCGGGCGGCGGAGGAGGGCAACGTTAGGCGTCGGCCTTATCCCTGGCCTCACCTGGCGCTGGCGACGGCTCTGGCTCTGGCTCTAGTCTCTCTGTCGCGACCACGTCTCAAGCCACTCTGCACTACCACCACCCTCTGCCTCTGCCTCTGCCTCTGCCACTGAGAGACCATCCAAGCGCATACACAAACACTGCCGCCTGCTGACCTCCTCGAGTATCAGCGACCCTCCTTTCCTGCCAACAACACCACCACCACCACAGCCATTTGCGCCCTTCGATTATGATAAGCCCTCAATAGCGCCGGCCGCTGACCACGAATCCCCGTCTGTACACAACGACGCACATCTCACTGGAACTGCTTCCACCACTATAACTACACCTTCGCGCAAAATCTATCATATACCACCATCATGGAGGATAAATACATCGGCCTCCTCCTAGCCGTGTGCTCAACGATCGGCATCGGCGCCAGCTTCGTTATCACCAAGAAAGGCCTCAACGCTGCCGCAGAAAGCCATGGCTTCGAGGGCGATGGCTTCACATACCTCAAGAACCCTATATGGTGGCTAGGAATCATAACTATGGTCATCGGCGAGATCTGCAACTTCAGCGCTTACGCCTTTGCGCCTGCGATTCTGGTTACACCTTTAGGCGCGCTGAGCGTGCTTATTGGCGCTGTTCTTGGAAGCTATTTCTTGGGAGAACAGCTGGGCATATTAGGAAGAGTAGGCTGCGCGATTTGTCTTATTGGAAGTGTGGTCATCGTTCTGCACGCGCCGCCAGATGAGCCTCTGGAGAACATTGACGCGCTGTTGGATCACGCCTTGCAACCAAGTAGGTCACCCTAGCACCTATGCTCGAAGTACGAGTATGGCACAGCAACAGAACTCCTACTAACAGAAGTGCAGTGTTCATGATTTATTGCTTCCTGGTCGCTGTATTTGCGGCTGTCATGATCTACAAAGTGTCGCCAGTATACGGAAAGCGCAACCCGATGGTGTATCTTTCTATCTGCTCAACCGTCGGCAGTATCTCTATCATGGCGATCAAGGGCTTCGGCATTGCGCTCAAGCTTACCCTGGCCGGCAACAACCAGTTCTCACATCCGAGTACTTATGTCTTTGCGATCGTGGTGGTCGTCTGTATTCTTACACAGATGAACTACTTCAACAAAGCGCTTAGCCAGTTCTCGACTAACATGTAAGGATGACAAGATTCCAATAGTTCAGATTACGCAATTGCTTACAGCCTCACAGTGTCAACCCTCTCTACTACGTCACGTTCACCACATTCACCCTCATCGCTTCTTTCATCCTCTTCCGGGGTTTCAATACCGTCGACGCAAGCAATACGATTTCCCTTCTCTGCGGATTCCTCACTATCTTTGCTGGTGTCTACCTGCTCAACCTCTCTCGCGAAGATCCCAACGGCGAAAAGCTTGGTATCAACATGGGCAACCGGGATGCGTCTCGTGGTCACTACAGCGAAGTCGACGGCATTCCCACAGATGGTCTTGCAGGTCTGCAGACTCGTTTGAGCATGCAAAGCCGACGAAGCGGCGATGAAGGCCACAGGAGGAGCAACTCATGGGGCATGCGCAGTCCCGTGGTACATTCTAAGGCTCGCGCGACGTCCGGAGAGTACACAATGCACAGCTACGACGTGGAAGCGAATAGCTTGGGCGATCTTGCCGAAGATTCTGATGAGGAAGACGGTGGGAACAAGCGGACCAGCTTTGGCGATGGACGCCGAGGTTTGATGAACGGCCGCAACGGCAAGCTGAGGGCATAGGCTGGGGTGGACGCAGCGTCCGAAGGGTACGAAGCAGCCCTGGTGGGCACTTGAGTGACATGCCGCCAACGGATCACATCTCCGGAACCCGGTTTTGAGTTCAGCAGTATTCTGAGGCTCGCTACATCTCGATCATCGCCTCGCGAAAAACCGGCTAAGCGCATCTTTGCTCAGACCACCGCACATGAGCTGCCTCGTGGCTTAAAAGCGACGGCACCGCGGCGCCCAGAAGCTGCAAGTCCGGAAACGAAGGAAGAGGAGGTCACGACACATAAACACGAGGGAAAAATTTTTGTACATACAACAACCCAATTCGCATGCGGCAAGGCGTTCAAAAGGCGTTTCAGAAAAAGGTGACACGAGCGAGGCTTGTTGTGGGGTTTGGATCAGATACCTTTTCTTTCCATGTTCCTTTCTAGGCGGGCCTTCTCATCGAGAGAACTTATCGAAGGGGTGTAAGACATGAGCTTATGCATCGGGCGCATTTGGGATTTTTTCTGCTCTGCTTTGCTTTGTCTTTTTGGGGCCTTTCATGTACGTCTAAAGCTGGCGGGGTTGGTTCGCCTTCGCCTTGAGAGAGATTGACCATCAAAGTCTTTCCTGGCACGAACGAAGAAACTTCGAACACTCGTGTTCGACTTATTGGTTAATATTGTTCCCTCTTAGTCGTCTTCATCGTCCCACGGAGCCGGATCTCATGGTGACTTCGTTCGTTCTTTCTTCTCCTCTGTAGTTGGGAAAGACTATGCATTTGCTTGTGCGTGATCATCAACGCCTGGACGATTTGTTGGTCTCGGCTTTGGCTTGCCTCCATACTGCGATGCATTGGTCACGTTTGCGGCTCACAGTGCACCTATTGATGCTGAGCTTTGTGTGCGAACATTACTGCTACGATGCCTTCTTCACTTGGATCTTGACCGGAGCCATACGTCTTGCCTTTCGTTGGAGTGTCGAGGACCGCAGGTGCGAATGAAGGAGAACATACCACAACAGACAGAAAATACCAAGGAATTAGGATGCCCTTGATAGGCTTTATCAGACCTGAGCCGTACAAGGATTGGAGGATCCTTGAGGTGAGTAAGCTCAAAGCGAGCCAATCAGCGTGCTCGTAGGAAACTTGCTCACGACCGGATCGATACATCCTCCGCTTCCCTCTGGCAAAACAACAATTCCTCACAAAAGCCGTATTTTGCTCTGGTCTTGGGCCTGCAATGATACGGTGATAGGAGTTATCGCTTTGCATGTCTTGGTGTGAGCCATGGCATTTGTAATGTGCCGAGAGTGAGTAGACCAGGGTGAGGATGGTATAAATGGGCTGGAGAGGTCCTCAATAATCGATTATTTTCTCTCTTCATTCGATACCATTGGAGCTTATACTCACTTCGGATCTCACTGCTCAAGACTCGCAGCAAGATACGCTTGATCAATCAACCCGTCGGAACAACCTACCTGGCCTTACTCGAACGGAACAATCCATCGAAGCACTTGGATCTCTTCATACTTCGTCCACTGTTCCTCTGAGAAGCATCAAACATCAACTCCAGAAGAAGAAAGAATCAAATCACCAAAATGGTCGTCGTCGCCCTCGCCGGCGCCACAACCGGTCTCGGCCTCACCGTCCTCCGCCACCTCGCCTCCTCCCCCAACAACAACAACAACAACAACAAAGCCCACACCTACATCATCCTCTCCCGCTCCCCCCAACCCACCTGGACCGCCCGCGGCGTCACCGTCCGCGAAGCCGACTACACCTCTCCCGCCTCCCTCGTCCAAGCCCTCCAAGGAGTCCACACCGTGCTCTCCTTCATCGGCGGCTCCGCCTCCGCGCTGCGCGACAGCCAACTCGCCCTCGTAGCGGCCGCAGTCGAAGCCGGCGTGCAGCGCTTCGCACCGTCTGAATTCGCGCTGCGGGGCGGTGGGTACGGGCTTGAGTTGTACGCTGGGAAGCGTGAGGTTTGGGACGCTGTTGCTGCGAGCGGGATGGAGTACACGCGGTTTTCGTGCGGGATGTTTATGGGGTTGTTGGGGACGGGGACTCCCAAGGGTGTTACTGATGTTGGGGCGGCGGAGGGAGCGGTTAGTGGCGAGGAAGAGGCGTTGGGGGGTTTGAGGCCGTGGAATTTCGTGGTGAATGTTAAGGCTGGGACGGCGGATTTGCCGGGTGATGGGAGGGGGAAGGTGGTGTTTACTGATACGAGGGATGTGGCGAGGTTTGTTGAAGCGGCGCTGGGGATGGAGAGGTGGCCGGAGGAGATGGGGATGAGAGGAGATTTGATGGATTGGAGGGAGATGATTGGAGTGCTCGAGGAAGTTCAGGGGAGGAAGTTCTTGATCCGCGAGAATAGTGTTGAGGAGATGGAGAGGGTTGCGAGGGAAGTGGAGGGGAAGAGGTTTTACAATCAGGTTCGCGTGGCGTTCGCGAACGGCGACGGCATCGTGGGCGATGAGCTCAATCGGGCTTTCCCAGAGATCAAGCCGACGGATGTGAAGACATTCGCGAGGAAGTGGTGGGATGGTGTGCAGCTGGGTGAGGCTAAGTGGGAGGAAGACCAGAGCTTTATGTAGTGGAGATAGTTGATCGAGTAGTGTACCAATCATTCGACACAAGCTGACCTTCGTCTTTCGGACGAAGCGATCTTTGGACGGAGTTCAGAAACCGAACGCGAACATGTTCATCGTGCATGCCATGTTGACAGCCATACAAGCACAACCCACCCACCTTCTCAAACCGTTAAAACACCTTTGCCTCCCACCACTATCTCAGAACTCCATAACCCAAAACCCACCACCCGGGTAGCCTTATTCCTGAAACAATCGTCAAGAAACCCATATCAGCAGAACAAGACCAAAACGCGAAACTCAACTAGACCGCAAACAGTGAAACCGAGTTGAAGCACTAGATAGATTAGAACTTTACATTTCTGATTTACAACACAATGTACGCCGAAGGTAGCCGAACGGGGATCCGCCGATAACGGCGATGAGATGCTCGTTTCACTCACTGTGTAGAGGAATGGAGTCAAGATGCAGGTTGAAAGAAAAAAGTTATTCCTTTGTGTTTCTACCTAAGTGTAAAGAGAGGAAAACACAAAATGAGAGAAGAAACAAGAAATCCCGTGTTGCCCAAACTCGCTAAGTTGTCAAAAGTGTCTTGTGGAAAGACGTGGTAAAAAGCACAAAAGAGAAAACAAGAATTCCCATGCAGATCCGTTGTTGGATGGTGAGAGAGAGAGAGAGAAACATGTCTAACAAAACGCCATTTCCGATCCCAATAAAATCCCGTCGGGGGGTTTTTGCCCGTGTCCGTTATCCGTTGGTTGCTCGCGCTGAGCCCAGTATGTCCGTACAGCAAGAAAACAAAAGGAGATTGTGAGTGGTAATGAGAAGGTCGATGCCTGGCTTAATGCCTGCCGCTTATACTGTAATTTTCCTGGCTGAGTTGTCAAGTCTTGCGAGCAGGACATTCATGTCAAGAGAATCGTTGGTGAAGGCAGTAGAGGCAGAAGATGAGGCAAGCAGGTCAGCAGGGTCGGGACCCATAGGCATGCTGGTGATAGGGAAGGCGTTGACACTCTGGTAGTTGAAGTTCATGGGTTGTTGGAGGCCGTTGATGTTGAGCTTGCTGAAGTCGTTTTCGGGGACCATAGCCAGACCAATACGTTGGTTGCCCTGCTGTTGCTGTTGTTGCTGAGCGGGAGCTACCTGAGGTTGCTGTTGAGGGATCTGGAGCTGAGAGGCATCGAAGTTCATGAACTCAGGCTTAGCATCTTCTTGGATCGGCTGAGGTTGAGGCTGGACGGGCGCTTGCTGCTGCTGCTGCTGGGGTTGCTGAGGAGCAGGGACGGACTGTGACGCCTTTTCCTGGAGCTGGCTGATGTCAAGAGCAGCAGGGTTGGCACTGATGTCGTTGATGAATGGTGTGAAGGCAGGGTGGCGAAGCAGAGTCTCGAGGAGGCCACGGTAGCGCTCGTTCTCTTGCAAGATGCGGGAGTTCTCGCTGCGCAGGTTGGTGGCTTCTTGTGTCTTGAGAGCAATTTCGCCTTCGAGCTGGCCAATGTATTCTGTTATTTGTTAGCATAGTTCTAAACATGATGAAGGAATCATAACATACCCTTTCTCCTTGAACGGAAAGCACGAGCAGAAACCTTGTTCCTAAGCTGGCGACGTTCCTTGCTGGAGAGCTTCTTGCCCTCTTCGGAAGCGAGTAGACGCTCATCTTCGTCCATCTCCTCCTCATCCTTCCTCATTCTGGCAATCTGAGGAAGGAGGTTGTCAGGAGATCCATCGTCATCAACAGAAGCGGAGCTGTTGTTGCGCATCTGGTTAAGAAGACGTGAGATGGACTCCTCAACATGAGGTTCGGTGGCGTGTGAAGGTCGCTTGCCGTTGCCATGGCTTTGCTGCTGAGAGGACGAGCCTTGGCTTTGGCTTTGGGCTGCGTTGGCGGCTTGGCGGTACTGCTGTTGCTGGGCCTGCAGTCTCATTTGACGTTGCTGCATGGCTTGAGTTTGGGCAGCCTTTTGCATGGCCATCTGCTGAGCCTGCTGAGAGTGCATACCGGGCCAAAGGCGACCGTTGCTGCTGGAAGCCTCTTCTTGGCCACCAAGTGTGGTGGGGTTGACAAAGTTGCCGGATGATCCGTCGGCAGGGAAAAACATGGGTGGCGGCATGGCAGCCTGTTGAGGTTGGTTGAAGTCCATGCCCATCTCGGCGTCCATGTCGATGCCGGAAGACCAGCCGTTGCCGAAGCCGCCGTCCATGTTCATGTCGATACCAGAGTTGAAGCCATCGATCATTTGAGGCTGCATGGGCATGCTGTGGATGCTTCCGAGAGGGAGGCCGACCTGTTGCTTGTACTGATTGTAGTCGTGGCTAGGTCCATTGAAGACCTGACGCTCCTCAGGCTGGTCGAAGGGCGAAAGTGAGTTCCAGTCCTGACCGGCCGCCTGCGGCGTGGCATCAGGGCGTGATGTGGAAGGGTTGATGGGCGAGGGCTGGGTGCCGCCCTGGTTGAAGTCGAAGAAGGATTCCATGTCGAAGTTCTCGGTCTTAAGGGCGGGTCTGCTACTCATTGGAGCGTATTTTCGGCCGTCCATGTGAGTGATGTGAGGTGGATGAGAAGTGCGAATGCCTTTGTGGGCGGTCGCGCTGTCGGGAGAGTGATGAATGCGACGGTGGTCGATGCGCCAGGGAAATGCGAGTCGAGGTGATTGAAGTTGTTTTTTGGTGGTCACTTATGCGAGTCAAATGATTGATGCGTATGTGAGCGAATGACGGTGATGCTGGTGGTGGTGGTGGTGGTGAGTGGTGGTAATGCGAGAGTGTGTGTGGGTGTTGCAGTGGAGGTTGATGATGGAGATGGAGACTGGAGGCAGCGAGATGCGGAGAGCGAGAGTGAGAGTGTGCTGGTGCGAGTGTGGCAGCGAATACGGCCGGCGCCGGCGTTCCTGCGGCTTGAGCCAGCTCGGCGATGAATGGCTCGTTCGCTCGCCAGGTCTGTGCCAAGGCAAGGGGAGGCGCAGTGGCCAGCCCACATCATCATCCATCACCTCTTCTTCTTTCAGCTGCCGAAGGGCACAGAGTACTTGAAACGTCCGTCTCTCTCCCGTCTGTTCCATCCGCCAATCACCATCAGCATCCCCCTCGGCCACGGCGAGTCTAATCGCCGTTGCACTCTACAGGTGGAAACACGTGACGTCGCTGCACTGAAAGCGCTCACCTGCGGGTTTTTGCGTCTGCCCGCCATCCCCGGTTTCAATCCTGCTGCCCGCTCCACTACTCTTCTACGGTATGTCTCACATGGCACAAGGAGGGGTAGAGGAAAAGTAGTGTCAATCTTTGTTTGTTGTTGTCGTCTTGCTTGCTTGCTTGCTTGCTTGCTTGCATGCATGCAACACTTTTTGGAAGCCCATTGCTATGCCCCTCTACAGCATTGCCATTGCCATTTCCACAGCACACTCCCTCATCTCTGAGCAGCAACCTCCCAACGCCCAACACTGCCCTTGTGCTATTCCTGTCAGACCCTGCCCTGAGCAAGTAATCGCACGCCGTTTCCCGCGGGCCTGAACTCACTCTCTGCACCGGTGCCAGCTGCGGTCCGCGCGGTTGCGCCGGTTGGCCACATCGCAATTTTGCTGCCTCACAGCCTCAGACTTCCTTCGGTGCCAGCTCGGCTCTTCACCATCGTGCAAGTGTGTGCAAGCAAAAACAGGGCAAAAGGGTTGACGCTCGTCAATGCGGTGATTGTGGACTGAAGGGTTGTTGGCCAGAACCTGCTGCTTGTGATCACGGAGTTTTGCCATTCCAAGTGGCATTTGCATCTGGCTTGTGCCCTTCTTCCTCTAGTGAACAGCCAATAAACGAATCAAGCTTCGATCCGTATGCAAAACTGCGTAAAGCGTCAAGGATGTCCAGCCTGAAACGAGTATGCCGGTCGAAACCAACGTACGGCCAGTGATCATCATCACCCATCGAATTGCTGTCTCATTCTCTGCCTTTACGCTTCTCGATGTTTGAGACTTATTGATGTTCCCTGTCGCCTTAAGTTCCAGACCATATTACTGATGCTGGGTTTCTTGAAGATCCTGATATTTTTCGGGTGACCACTTCCCAGCGATCGATCAACATTGCGTATGTTTCGCAGTGCTCTGATGTTTCCGATTACATTGTTTTCGTAGCACTGTCTTCCGCAACGATTCCGCTCTTGGCTACCACGATGGCACTACAAGTACCACAATCCTCCCAGGTGCGCGCGCGCGTCTTACCTCATTATCATTACACAGTAAGATATCACAGCCAGAAGGTCGGCACATCGGGCGTTGCGGACAGCGACCTGCCTCCCCACCCTTGGCCCCAAGAGAATGTACACATCACGAAAGACGGCCTGACGCTGCTGCCGTCCGCCTCTCATTCCATCTTGGTATGATCTCATCATTGGTTGTCTTCTAAATTCAGACCTGCTTGCACATCAACTCCCAAATACACCTTCATGTCTCCCTCTTAACCCAAACCCCCAACCTACAACTGCCGGACCTCGGAATCTCAGCCTTACGCGGCCATGCAGCCAGCTTAGCCTTCACGAACAATTGAAATCTTAAACCACATTCCCAGGCTTTACCCAACTAGCTAAAAGCGCCACATTCTCCAGATCTCCGTGCAAATTCCCATGCGCCTTCCGTAGCATACGCGGTACTGCGGCGTGTGTTTCTGCAGGGCAGTGCCGCTACATCCGGACGTTGGAGCGGGAAGTACCTTTATCCGAGAATCTAGGGTACAGATCTCTGGTACACACCATGGCACCACGCTTCCGAATACGCACGCCTGCTGGAAGGAGAAACCACAGGAACCCTAAAGGGTATGCGAACTACACGCTGATGACAATTGAAACTCCAAGCTTTCAAGGAGATCCGACTTCCGGCGCAATCGTCTTCACGGTTCTAGACCTCTGGTGGTATTGCGCCACTTTCGTAGAAGGCAGCGCCGGCCGACTTGCGCCTGTGGTTCGAAAAGCGCTTGTCTATGCTTGACTCTTACTCTGATAGCGACAACGGGGCATCGACAAGGAATCGCACCATGCTAGCTCGCCCTCTCTCTGCACACGTAAGTACTGTGTCTCCTTGGACGCGCGCCCATTATCATTGCGCTGCATGCAATGTGTTTGAAGATGTGCCGAACCCTACACCAGCGCACTGCTGTTTTCGTCCCTCAGCCACGGTAGAATGCGTACGTAACCCAAGTAGTTCCAAAGTAGCGTGGCTATTCTTGGGTGGTGAAAGATCCGCATGCGTTGTAGCTACAAACAGTACTGCGCAGTACAGTGTATACGTGGACAAGATACTGGTTGCTACGACTACTGCATGATCTACAGCGCAGCTAGACTACAGCTGACGGTTCCCCTGCCCACCGCTAGAGCGCAAATGCAGGTAAGATGCAACGGGGCGGAGCTGAGATGCGTGTAAGACTTTTGTAAGATGGCGGGGTGCCTTGAGGATCTCATTGTTTGTCCGTTGTTGGTGATGAAAATGGACTGGGCTTGTCTGGACTGTACATGCATATATGTATCCATCGGATGGAAGAACCAGTGCTTGCTCGATATGTCCGAGGTTGGGGAGGACTTCAGGCGTGACGTTCTATTCTTTGCTGAGAGCAACGCACATGTCAGATGAAACATCAAGACCTTATTGGACAAGCCGCGAGACTTGCACGTCTCACATGAGACTTGAGATCCGATCTGAGGAGATCTGGTCTGACCTGTGTGCAGAGTCCAGGCAGCCATGTTGTTGACTTTCAATACACATCTGATCTTCGTATGCACATGATCTTGGTATATTAGATGCTGCTTGCTCAGCCACACACCATGCCCTCTTTGGGCACTTCCACTTTTTCTGCAGCCTCGTCTGGCTTCTTCTGCTCGTCGCTGGTGATCTTGACCTCCTCAGTCGACCCACCGGCAGGCAGACCGACATCGCCGGCCGCAGCCAATTTCGCCTTCTCCTTCTTGCTCAATTGGATGCTTCCCTTCTCCATAGCCTCCTTGGGCAAGGGGCGCACGTGCGATTGACAAACCCAGAAGGGACGCTTGCAACGCTTGACCGCACCATCACTGCTCAACGCTTCTTCCTCTGGACTGACTTCTACAAGCGCTTCGGCTTCGGCGGTCTCGAATGCGGAAGGGTCTTGCTCATAGGCAAGAATGCCCTCCCGCACGACTGTTTCGACCAGAGAGAGTACTTTTTCGTAGGCTGCCATGTCGCCGCCCTTGCAGCGTGCTAGTGCATCGCGTACGTGCGTGTGAGTGGAGACAAGAGCGCGCAGCATGTGGAAGAGATGCGCTTGGGTCGCTGTCAGGTTTGTGTCGCGTGCGGGTTTCGTTGGTTGTGTGCGCTTTTGCTTCTTCGAAGCAGGGGTATCGTCAGATGCTGTTTCGGCTTTGCGTTTGTCTGATTCGTTATCTTTGGCAGTCATTGCTTCAGGGGTAGTTGACGCCGCTGGAGTCGGATCTGAGGGCAGGAATAGTGGTGCGCGTGCTGGGGGCTCCTGGAACAAGACATGCTTGTAGATGATGTCGAGATAGCGGCGGAGGACTGCGTCTGCACGGTAGCCACCAAGACCGTTTCGACCTCGCCAGTATTCTCTGCCTTCCTCACCTACAGGTGGCGGTGGCGCGAAGATGGACGGATCGTAAAGGTTGCCTTCTGCGCTCATGATGCCGTCCACGCCTGTTGCGTCGAGACATTTCTGCAAGTCGCCATATTGCAAAATGTTGCCGTTCGCAAACATGACCGTCTCCTTGGGCAGGTTATCACGCAAGTACCTAATAATCTTCCAGTCTGCGAGTCCTGTCCAATGTCCCTTCTGATCGCGCTGCCTTCCGTGCACTGTCAGGATACTCGCGCCAGCACTGAGAATCATCTTCGCGTACTCCAAGGTCTTCTCTTTCGTATCCAACACTCTCATCTTGGCAGTGACCGGGACGTCCAAGTTCAGATGCAGCTTGTTGATCAACCGATAGATCAAGTCCTGGTCTTCCTGCAAAAACGCTCCATAGTTTCCCCTCTTAGCAATTCCCTGCGGACATCCCAAGTTCAAGTCGACCGCATCGCAATATGGTTGCACGATCTTCGCGGCCGCCAGCAGCGCATCCGGATCATTTGCGCAAAACTGGACGAACAGCGGACGATCGATCTGAGGGTTTCCATCCAAATGCGGTTCCGCAGTCGCACTCAAAGCCTTCTGCTGCTCATTGTCTGCCGGTGTTGGCAGGACGACAGGGTTCTTAAGTGGCTTGAAGTGTTCGCTCCTGTATGCGGCTTTTTCTGAGAACAATTTGGCGTGCAGCATGGGCGAGTATGCGAGGATGGAAGTGCGCAAGTCGGGAGGCAAGAAGGATCTTGTGAGTAGTCGCCAGGCGAATTCGCTTTGGTCGACCATGGGCGCGACGATGTATTTGGGCGAGCCGAGAGACTCGTAGAATGCGCGGCCGCGCAGTTTGGGGGCCATTGTGGTCGATTGGTGTCGCAAGATGGTGTGTGTTGTGGAGGTTGGATGACTGGATCTGATTGTATTGCTGAAGGTATATGCGCTTTTGATGAAGGGTTGGCGCAGCATATGTGACTAAGATAGGTAAGATGGGTAGATTTTGTGAGAATAAATTATTACCAAATCCCATGTGATGAAAGTCATACAGTCGGAAGGAGTGATCGGCAATTAGCCCTAACCCTATTGACATCAAACACAACCACATCAAGGTGATCAAGGTACATACATGTTAATACATGTATCTTCCTATCATATATACATGTATATGTATGTGTACAAAGACTTCTCATGATAATCGCTCTCTACGAGATCTTATGTTAGACGCTGCAGCATTGTTCTGGGATCCAAGCAGGTAAACACACATAGCTATCCCGCTCAAGTCTTCCTCGTTGAAGGGGAACAAATATACAGGTGCCAGTCCCACGGCCACAAGTGGAAATTGTATTCATCTCCACGTGAGTATCGATAAGTAGAGCTATTCTCAAGAAGAATACAGCAACTCAATGGACTTCAAGCCAAAGAACGACCTCATGAAGCAAAACCAATAAAATGAGACAAGACTGATGCGAAGACCACGATAGAGTGAGGACATCTATCTTTTGTCCAAAGGGCCACTAGCACGCGATTTTCTTGTCTAGTCTGAACCTGGGCTCAAGAAATCACTCAAGCTTATATCATGTGATACAGTTGATAGAGCACTCATCAGATGGTGCGATCTGACATTACATTCACTGAATGCAGGCGGTACTGCCAGCAACGGCAGTAACACGATTCCACCATATTGATTGCCAGGTAATGCTGCCTGCTTCTGGGCATCTCAGAGATGTATGAGCCTCACATGGTTCTGAAGACGACGGTAGCAGCACATGCTGCTCCAGCTGCGTCAAAGTGAAAGAGAAAGCGTTGCCACCCAGAGTGTAAGTGAAGCCTGATAGACGCCAAGCCGTTCACGTGAAAATATCTTTGCGCTTTCATGTGTTTGTTGTGCGTTTGCTGTCTCCGTCATCACTGACAGCACATGTAAATAACACGACAGCGCACACCCCAAAATCGATTGTTCACCCACCGAGAGTCTATATACATCATCACCAACAATCCGCTCCGACACCAGCAGCAGCCATGTCATCCCTCGACGGCATTTTCACCCTTCAGCCGGAAGAGCTGTTCACAAGAACCACACTCGACCGCATCAACCACCTCTCCGATGCCGAAGCCATCGCCCTCCTCCCCAAGATCAACACAACCCTCGCCCATGAAGCCGCAACCTGGGCAGACTACTGCACGAGCGTCCAAGCCAAACGCTACACCGCCATCATCACCCACGCACACGCCCGAGGGACAGACGTCGACACCATCAAAGCCATGGCCCTCCATCACCTCTTGACAACTCTCCCAGCACGCTTCGCCGTCCTCGCCAAACTGAACAGCTGCGAGTCCCTCGGGCCGCTGTCCGAGGCTCTGACAGCCTTACGCGACGAGGTACGCCGCGACAGAGCCCGTGGCGGTGCAAGCCTTGGTGCTTCTCACCGTCGCGTTGTCCACGACCAGGCGTTCGCCGATGCGATCTCTCAGCAGGAGGCAATCCTGACTGATCTGGAGAACATGCGCATGAACCAGCTGAGGCAGATGCGCATGATGCTGTTGGAAGCACAGCAAACCGCCTTCACCGGCACGAAGCACGTGGTGGCTTTCGTTGGGATCATGGAGGAGCTCGGCATCGACATCGAGAGCATCTTGCCGGGAGAGAGTGCTGGAGAAGCATGATTAAAGGTACGTGAAAATTTGGAGAAGTAAAGTGGTGAGAAGTGATGCTGTTGGAATGAGATCGGTGGGATCCCAAGGCAAGTTCGAGCGATGCTTGTGCTTCTCAGGTTACATGTATCATACGTCAAGGAGCGCGTTATGGGTTGGTTTGGTTCAAGTACTTACTCTTGAATTTCATTGACCCCTCATGCCTACTCGCCATCGCTCTCCTCACTGCTCAGATCACTGAAACCCTCCTCGTACTCCTCCGCCATAGTGGCCAGCCCATCATGTACAGCCTCTCGCTCATCAACTCCGTACGAAAGCCTTGCAAAACCAGACATGTCGCGTACATGTCGTGCCATCCTTGTAGTTGTAGCCACACATGCCGTCACAGCGATCTTGTCGAGGTTTCCAGCGAACTGGAAGACCTTTGGAGACGATGAGAGGATTGGGTATAGCAGAGAGGTCTGGAGGATTGTGCGTCGAGCGCCAGTAGCGAATCGATCGCGGGACGTCAAGTTCGCTTCTTGAATCTCCAGCGTTGAATTCCATGAACCTCGAGCACACTCGGTTCTAGTGAAGATCTTGTTTCGCGGAGCAGGTCCTCTACGTCCTGTAGGTCGAGGAAGCTCAGGTAGGAAACTGACCTCGAGAGCTTTGTTCTCATGGCTCGTGCCATTCGCAGCTCCGTTTGACAGTCTAGCGTCATGTGTCTTGTTGGCAGGAGCATCACCGCTTAGATTGGCGGGATCATCGACGGTGAGACTGGCGTCAACGATCGGACGTCGACCATCGCCACCCAGAGTCATCTCGAGCTCGCCCAAGCGTGCCCTGCCTTGCTCATCATCCTTAAGTCGTGCCGGTAAAGTCAGAGACTCCACGATGGCCGCTTGCAGAGCTGATGTGTGCCAGCGACTGCTCGAGTCTACTGTGATGTTCGAAGGCAGATGACTTGGCAGCGTCGAGAGTGGAATATAGAGACTCGAATGAGGCACCACCGAGTGCATTGACTGTGCTGCGTTCGAAAGCTGGAGCAGACGTCGCTCCCTTGAGCTTTGCTTGCCTTCTTCAAGTGCGAAGACCCATCGTGAGCACTTTCCAAGTTCATCTCCAACACGCTCCAAGTAGCGTGCAGTAAACCCTCCCCAAGCATCATCTGTGCTAGAGAAAATTTGAAGGCCCTGGAAATGGTCGCATTCTTCAAGGAACGGCCTGAGATCTCGATCTAGCAGGTCATTCTCGCGGTCTAGACTAGCAAACAATTCCTCACCAGTCGCATATCGCTCGAAAGGCATCAAGGAACTGTTCACTTCGTACTCGTTGAGCTGCACGATACTCTTGGGGTGGTAGAAGACATGATTATAGTCTGACCAGTATCGCACGCTCTCAGTGCTCAAAGACGGCAACTCAGCACCAGCATCCAGAGCCTGCTGGTACGGGCTAGGTTCAATTCGGGGCAAACGCATCTCTGTCGCTGGTCTATCCCATGGGTTCTGCTGCAATGGGTCGACTTCTTGTTGGATCTCGTACAAGGCATTCTCGCGTCTCAATGTGCCAAATGCGCCTTTTAGATCGTAAAGCAGTGCGCGTGGCGTGTATGTATCGGAACCATCGGGCGCGATTCCAGGTCGGAAGGAGATGTCATGGCTTACAGGTGACGCTTCCTCCGTAGGGTTTTCGGAATATGTGAAGTATGATTCTTGAGTGTTCCAGTAGTGCGTGCCGAGATAATTGGCTTGTTGGCCAAACTGGAGTGTGATGATCTCGTGCATGGTCGCGAAGTCACTGCAACAGCAGTCTTGTTTCAAGAGTTTGTGATAGTGCTCGTATCTCTTTCCAGTCGTTACATGTAATTATGGGTGTAATTTGTTGCGCTTGTGGTGGATGCGAATATGGTCGTGAGTGAGCTCTTTACTCATCCAATTCGTCCTCAAGCTCGGGCAAATTTCATGCAGCTCCCGAAGAAGTGGTGCTTTGCGCTTTCCTTCTTCAAACTCACAAACATCCACGATACGGTTCGAAACATTATGATTTATTTGTATCCTCAAAAGCATGACCGGAGTCTGTACTTTGGGCTACTTTGAATGCACCAGCCAATGCATTTCCTCCAACAAGCACAGGAAGTCGCCTATGAATCTACCGGGCACAAGGACACAAGACTCCGTCAGAATATCATCATCCACGAAGCCCTTTCGTCGTTCCAACTATACAATCGCTACATGGGCCAAGATGTGAAACAAGCACGGCCCATTACTAGTCGACCTGGTATGTCTGCGCTGCTGGCATTATAAAAATGCACACAGTTGTAGCCGAAACCCCGCCGACACATTTGCGTGCTTTGCAACGTCCTAAGGAGCTCCTCGAGACGGTCAGACTATTGACACGTCCATACTTGGCGTGTTACTGTAACGGTCTCGCTGCTTGAACAGAACATGCATGAATATATTGGCTCTCGCGTCCAATATCACATGTGCACAAACGGCCATGCCAAACTCAAACCCCCTACGTCAGAATTGCCTATAAGCAGCCACACCAAGATCCTCCAACAGCCTAAGCCCCTTTGAGCGTGCTCCATCTTCGATCGCCGACGAAAAGCACGATCCCAGTGACGTATCGCTTTAGCGCCAGTTGCAGTAACACAACCAAGTAACCACCAGCCTCCTCCGTGCGGGTGCTGGCGCCCGATGGAGAAGAAGAGAGCTGCCACCTCAAGTATCAGCCACACCCTCTCTCGCGTGGTTCTCTCCTGGTTATAATACAAACCGTTTTTGATCGACCGTCGTTCGAGACATCCAAACCTTACCCTGAGCCTCATACATATCTTAGGATATTGATCGATCATTCCTTTCGCAAATCGTCTTACCAACTAGACTTTCTATCCTCACACACAATGGCCGCTCTTCCCAGGCAAAAAGAGCTTCACGAGTATGTGCCACAGCTCTCCTGAGCAACAAAAGTTTCCAACGCTAATTTTCAAGTACAGGCTCCTCTCCCACGACTTGGTCGAGATCTACGTTGGAGTTGACAACACTCGCTGGGTCCTCCACGAGAAGCTCCTTACCCACCGCTCCAAGTTCTTCAAGAAGGCCCTCGCTGGCAAGAACGGCCGCCGCAATGAGTACTTCGGCCTACCCGACGAGGAAGACTACCCTTTCAGGCTATTCGTCGCCTGGCTCTACGCCGACACCGTTCCTCCAGCCAAAGAAGAGAAGGACCTTGGCCAACTGCTTGACCTATACCTAATGGGCGAGAAGTGGGAAATCACCAAGCTGAAGCTCGATGTCATGAACACTGTGCGCACATGGTACCACGACACAGACTCATGGCCCGGCCTTCGCCGCGTTCAGTACATCTACGCCAACACCGCGCCCGACAGCCCTATGCGCGAGCTCATGATCAGCTGCGCGGCGCGCATGTTCGTTCTCGGCGAGGGCCTACCTCCCCACTGGGAGCGCGCCATGCGTCGCGACGGCGCACAGCTGGCCGTCGACATCCTGCTGTCGATGCAAAAGTGGAAGATCGACGAGTCCGTTGTGCCGGATGCGCGCAAGCCGCCGCAAGTACCCATCCCACAAGAAGACGAGCTCAGGCGCGAGATCAAGCTGGAGATCAAGGCGGAGAACAACGGCAGCGACTCGAGCATGAGCGATGTGCCGGAGTACAAGCAGAGCGAGTCTGAGGATACTGCTGTCGAGGATAACAACGCATTAGGTACGCAGGAACGTGCTATTGGGTATTCCCGGCGTGGCGTTTGGGTTTCTTTTTGCATATCGCAGTAATGTTTGCGTCCATATCCCCATTTGTGTAGCGATCATAGGATTCTTGTAAGCATAATTGATGTTTTCTGTTATCGATTTTACATGAATGACCCAGGCGTGTACGACCGACGAGTGACGACAAGGCAAAGCCTTTAACATACGCAAACCCCCAAAGTGATGACAGGGGAAGATGGAAGCACCTGAATGCTCCAAACCAATTTATACACTGATCCGTTCTATCACAATCGAAGAAGGTGTTCCAAGTCCACAAGCAACCACCAACCACCAACCACCAATCACTAACAGTGAAAAGAACAAGGACATCAAGAGCTGCACAAGATTCAAATGTCATAACATCGTTACAGTACAACTACATATAGCCTAGTAGTTCTTGCCCGGGACAGAGCTGCCAGGGATGCTCTCGCCCTTGGTGTCGTTCTGCTCCGCAGCCTCGCCCTTTGACTTCTGGTTGTTGCCGCCGAGGGCCTGGTTGATGGGGTCCTTGACGGCACCGGCGAGCTTGTCGGCCATGCCCATGCCCTTGTTCTCGCGGCCGGCGACGTCCTTGGCGGTCTTTTGCTGGTTGGCGTTGTCTGGGAGGGAGGAGTTAGTATTAGGTATCATTTGATTGGGTTGAGCTGAGATGGGGGTTGACGTACCAGACATGATTGGTGATGTCGTGAAGATAAAGCTGTGTTGTTGACTGAGGTGTTGATTTGTGGATCGATTGAGATGTGGATGTAGACAGAGACGGGACGGTGAAGAAAGATGATAGTATTTGTACTACTGGATCAAGAGAGAACATCTTCCGGCTCTTTCGATTAGATTTCCACATTATTGACGTCCTCGTTCAATGATCCGCGTCACTGAACAACGATGACCTGGTATGAAGTCACGGCACCGGAGAGAGCGGTTGGTAGGTGGGGCGCTTTGTGAGAGGTCCTAGGAGATGGCTCCGCGGTGTGTGATTGAGAGACTCGTTGCAATCAGAGGTCCGTATCTAATGATGGCACAGTCACAAGATTAATTGCATGTGGTATGTTCTCTGGACAAGGTAGACACGTGAAGTCAATGTTGGCGAAGACAAGCCTCTGTTGGTTGGTTGTGCTGCTGCTTCCCAAGACCCTGACTTCCTCGAAGCTGTCGATCTTCAAGTCAAGCTCTCGCGCCCACAACACAACACTCTTGCATGCGCATGACAACCACCCATAAACACCTCCACCAAAATGGCGTCAGATAACACGCCGCTGGACGAGCGCGTTCATCAGGAACACATGAAGAATGTCTGGTACATGGGCCAGCTCGAAAACTCGGAATTCCGCTTCCCGTTCATGGGCGAACATATGCTGCACCACTACTTTGCCGACTCGCCTTTCTTCGACTGGACCACCAAGAACGGCCTCCAGATTCAGCATGGCCGGCAAGATGCCTGGGCTTGGGGCAACATGCACGATCGCAATAGGCTCGAGGCGGAGGTCGCGTCGCGCAGCGGGAAAGAGTACATGATTGTCGAGGGCGAGGGTATGGAGTTTGACAAGGAAGGCAAACCGACGAAAGGTGGTGTGTGGGTGATCAGGAAGCAGGAGCGTACAAAAGGTGCGCCGCCAAAAGGCAAGGACAATCTCGAGACGCTCGCGACATACTACGTAGTCGGCGAGAACGTCTACCAGGCGCCGAGCGTGGGCGACATCTTGGGCACGAGACTGCTGTCTGCTTCGACGGCTCTGAACAAGTGCTTTACGCAAGCTTCCACTCTACCACGGTGGTCGCCCACAACCGGCCACACATATCCAACAACCTCTTCCACAACCGCAGGAGGAAAGCATCCAGCAACATCTGGTTCCACCGCGGGCAGCACACCCTCCGGATCACGCGAAGGCAGCGTAGCAGGCGACTTCCGCGCCGGCTCTGTTATGCCAGCCGGCCTGCCATCCTCAACCGCTTCCTCAGACGCACTCGCCAACCGCCTCCTCCGCGAATCCCTAGTGCAATCCTTCACCTACGCCGACGATCCCTTCACAGACGAAAACCCCCTGCAAGGCGAGCCGGGCAATCTGACCTTCGCCTCCTCCACAGCCGCCGCCAAAAAGCGCAAAGCAGACAGCGAAGCAGCTGCGAAAGCCAAAGAGGAAGCCATCGCAGCCGCCCTGGCCGCAGCAGCAGAAGCGGCGAGCAAGCCTGCCACGCCCGTGGCCACGAGCCCGACAACGCCTGGGCGGGTGATCAAGAAGCCGAAAGAGAAAAAGAAGAGGAGAAAGAGCAAGCACGATGCGCAGAGTCCGCCCATGTCTCCTGTTGGAGGCACGCCCGCTGCGACGCCTGGTCCAACGCCTGGGCCTGGGTGACGCATGGCAAGGATGCCTGTGTGTGCGTGAGAGTGATTTGAAGCTTAATTTCTGGCCCTACTGTCCAGCTGGTAGACAGTGGTTTGGCTGTTCTCGTATAATGATACCCCCATAGAATTGGAACCCCGGAGTCTGTTCTTCTTACAACATGCCTCTCGAGTCGTCTCCACATGAATTACAAGACACGTGTGAAACAGAGTATCCTTTCGTGACATAGACAATGGGAAATAGCAAAACCGGAATCTCGAAACGGGTATCATCATGACCATACAAAAATCCGAAAATAACGAACCCGCGGAACGCAATCAAGTACTCATCAAGACACTTGACCTCCGGACTTCCCATCTCATCAATCTCATCAAGCTCGATTCTCCATCATCCAGCTCGTTTCCTCCTCACTATAAACCCGCCCACTCGGCCTGCGTTCCCACATGCCGTCGGATTCGGGCTGCTGGAACATAAAACCACCACCAATGCTCAAGCTCCTCAGCATATCCATACCATTCTGGCTAACGCTCAGACCGCGTGGCCCCATGGTAAAACCACTTGGAGCGCCTGTGGGGATGCCGTTACCGATGGGAATGTTCAGGGTCGGCATGGCGAACGGCTCGGCGGGAAGTGGCAACGATTGGTTCATCTCAAAGCCCACGAGGCCTTCCATCTTGGCCATGAGAGGGCGGAGGTAGTGGGACTCCTTGCCGCGGATGTTGGACAGGCGTTGCATGATGATGCTGAGGTATTGCTTGCCCTCGTAGTGGGATGGGGAAGTGTCGCCTGCGGTGCATTTGAGGACGTCGGCGAGGCAGCCAGCTATGTCGGAGAGTTTCTGTTCCTGTGGTTGAAGATTGATAAGTACACGGGTCGTGACTAGTCGAAAGGACAGGAGAACTTACCATGCCAATGCCATGTGAATCCAACGCCTCAGACGTTGCACTGGAGGTGATCTCTACCACTTTCTTTGCAAGCTCGATCGGGTAGTCCAGTCGCATACCACCTTCACCTTGACCCCATATCAAGCCATTGCTCACGCCCATCTGCCAGGCGAGGACGTGTAGCCACTCTCTGGTAATAGAGATGTCCAGATGTTGAGTCTCCGACAATTCTCCCATCACCCGAGCAGTAGCGTCTAGCTCTCTCTGCGTCTTCATCAACCAAGCTTCGTTGCACAGACTCTGTCTTCGCGTGCCACGCCAGGCGCTTACAAAGCTATCATCTACGGCGCTAAATAGATTGGCCAAGTTGACGAAGCCGTTCAGCAACTTGCCGTCTTCACTTTCGAAAACGGTCGGCAAATCCACGCTTGGGGTCAGACGAGTTCGCTTGCGTCGCTGAACAGCGTACGCTCGTTCTGTGATGAAAAGCAGCCAGTACAGCCTTCTGCGCCACTGCGCTTCGACTGAGTCAAGCTTCGAGTATGCTTCCTCATCATCAAGATTCAGATTCTCCGCCATGGTGATGCTTTCCTGCAAGTAATACCAAGCTCGTTCATGTCGTTCGTGATTGCCGTGATAACAAAATAGGAAGAATGAGGTCATAACCGAGAGTGTCGACGATGTCATGTAATCATAATCTCTGCGCTCGCGAATGCACTCCTCGGCGAATACATCGTCCATGGCCTTGCCAGGCCGAAGGGTAGGCGGAGTGGGTATCGATGCATCCAATTGGATGATAGTCGTTGCACATAAGGCGCACAAGAAGCAATAGAGAGCAGGACTCATAGGCGTAGAATTGAGAAAGAGATTGGGATTCAGATAGACGTTCTGCGGTATGATTGGCATGATCGGGAACATGTGAGTGAAGAACAACACCACATAGTCGTGAAAGGCTTCGTTGTGTATCCTGGAAGGTTGATAGTGGCGATCGGAGCTGTCCGGCGAAGAGATTGAAGGTACAGTATCGCTGGCTGCAGACATGGGTTCTTGGTAAGACCATCCTAGGCCTGAATCTGACTGGTAGCTTTGAGCTTGTTGATAGTATGGTTGTTGGAAGGGCGCCTGCTGTGAGGTCTGCACCGCAGGCTGCTCCATCGGCCCGGTAAAAGCATGTTGTTGTGGCATGCTCGTCGGCAGTCCATGCGGGAGACCGGACGGCGGAGGCATTTGTTGTTCCTGATAGCACATGGAGGCAGGTGCAGCTCCATTAGCCTGCGGTCCCCATGCCCAACCGTTGAAGTGTCCATTCTGCTCAGGACTCAGCGGGCTCGTTGGTGTCCCCCTGGCCTTATCATCGATCGTTCGTAATGCATGCAGCACTCTAGCACTTCGTAATCCCTTTGGTCCCTTCTTCTTCGGTGGTTGTAGGTAAGCGCATCTGATTCCTGCTTTCTTGCAAGGCCCGCAAGCTTCTTGACCGTCGCATTTGACCTTGCGCTTCCGGCAGCAGTCGCATGCTCGGCGCAGAGCTGGCTTGGCGGTCGGTGGCGACACCGCATCGTCGCTTGTATGAGTATGCGAATGCATCTCTTTGGCCATTCCGGATGACATGCAGCAAAGTAGAGACGAGTGCACCTCGTCCTGCTCGAGCAAGGCTGGGCTGAGGGAGCTCTCGGATGGTATGTACCAAGGTTGCGCTGGCTAGTCGCACGACGCGGCAAGACCTTAGGGCCGCAGGTGGCCGTTTGCAAGTACGACCGAAAGCATTTCAGTATATTGAGTGGCGTGTCGCTTAGGTTTGTTGCAGGAGCTCAAGAAATAGAAGCACGCGTGCTGTCGCCGTCGACGAGATGATCTGAGCGTCCCCGGCCTTGGGCCGTTCCAACGTGCAGCTAGTTGCAGAGCATGCGGGGAAGCGAGGGTGCAGCGGCGTCGAGCCAAAACGGAGCCCTTCCCTGTACGTACGATGACGATTGGTCTCTAGCGTGGTGTAATCGGTCCTACATTAGCCTTTCGCCAAAGAGCACTCGTCGGGCGCCCGTGCTGTTAATTAAGCTGCATATCTGCGGTACACTCTTTATCCGCGAAGGGAAATCGCGTATTCACGTCAGAATGTCGATGGTTGAGGAGTCTCTGCCGTCCGTTCGATGTCTGCAGCGCTGCTACACTCAACGAAGTCTTCCAGCTCCTCGCTGACCGTCTTAAGCTTCTCCTTGACTGAGGCGACTCCCTCAGACCCAACGATATGCCTGGCGGGAGGATTGTCGTGCCCTCCAATGGCAGCTACTGCATGGACCGTCTCGGCGACTAGGCGCTCCTTCATCGTCTTGCTCAAGGGCGGGTACAGACTGGTGACTTCGTTGCTGTGAAGTTGATCGCCGGTCGTGGGCTCGGCGCTTCCTTCGAGATGGTCCAACAAGCTCGACAGTATGTTTCTCGACAGCGGCGCAGGGTTGTTCTCTTCGGCGTATGCTTGCATTGGTGGCGCGCTCGTAATTTTATGTGTCAGGATGTTGATCTCGATGTTTGGTTGCACAATGGTCATCCTGATGTTGAAGGGTGCAATCTCATAGGCCAAGCTGTCACAGTATCCTTCAATCGCCCACTGGCTTGCGCAGAACATGCTCAAGCCAGGCGTACCTAAGTGTCCACTGATTGCGGTCAAGACCACGATATGACCATTCTTCTTGCTCCGAAAGACAGGCAAGGTGGCCTTGATAATGTTGACGGGTCCGAAGAAGTTGGTCTCGAATTGATCCTGTACCAGTGTCAAGGTCCTCGGACTTTGGCTCAATTCCTCTACAGTGCCCACAACAACCTCTGAATGGCAGCAAAACAGGATGTCAATCCGGCCGAAGCTCTGTACGGCTTCAGCGACAGCGGATTGACACTGGCCCATGATGCGCACGTCCAGCGCAACCACCCTCAGACGAGCGCGCCATGTTTCCTTGTCCTGATGCGTGCCCACTTCTTCCAAAAAGTCCTTGAAATCCGCGCTCCTATCCTCTTGCTTCTCGAACTCAACCGGCAGCACGCCAGCGGTCACGTAGTCTCCATGCGCCAGTAGATGGGTGCACAACGAGATGCCCACGGGGCCGTTTGCACAGGTGACGAACCACACTCGCGGGGCATTGTGCGTAGGGAACTTGGGTTCGCGAGGCAGCTTCACATCGTTGGCGGAGGACATGGTGAAGAGAGAGGCGCAGGGGGAAACAGATGCAAGGGCGCTGGTGGGAGGCAGAGGACCAGGGCTGGGTCGATCTCTCGCCTTGGCGGGGTTGATGACCTTCTCTACGCTCGTCTATCGTCTGCGAGGCTCTCAAGGCTGCTGTCTCCCCTCACGCGACCTCTGACACGATGCGCAAGTGTCTTTGTTGGCGCGCTCCAGAGACCCGAGAAAGGCACCGTTCGTCTGAACCAACGAACACCGACGCCGATCGCTCGCCGGCATTTGCGCCGGCAGAATCGGGCCAGCTTCCACCACGACTTCATCGATATCCGAAGACAACATGGTTACGCTCATATATACGACGTTAAAACTACCTAGTAGGGGCTCATGTGTCCATTCTACGGCTTAATAGTTGTGCATCCATGCCGCCATCACATGCAAGAGGGTAGATGCGGCGCAAATAACTCGCCTCCGGGAAGAGCCGAGCCCATGACATTTTTAGGGGACTGGAGATAAAATCTATTTGCCATCTGAAGCTTGTTGCAGTCTCGATATTCCCTTCGTCTGCAGCGCCCTCCAACCAACTATGATCATTTGCTGTCCTTGAGACAACAACTCCTCTCCTTCCTCATCGTCCACATCCCGACCGAATATCTTGAATGTCAGGCGGCAGGGTTCTTTTCATCGACGCCTATGACTCCTTCTCGAACAATATCATAAATCTGCTTAAGAACCGCCTCTCGGTTACAGTCGAATCGGTCTTCATCGACGACCCACGCTTCGTCTTCAACGACGATGCTTTCCACGAACACCTTCAACAGTTCGATGCCGTGGTCGCCGGTCCAGGTCCTGGCCACCCAGCAATTCAAGAAGACATCGGTCTGATTGCAAAACTATGGACTCTCCCGGATGGCAAATTGCTGCCGGTCCTAGGAATCTGCCTTGGTTTCCAGAGTTTGTGTCTGGCCTATGGCGGAAGCGTAGGCAGGCTCACACAACCACGCCACGGACTTGTGACTCCCATCACGCATTGTGGCGATGACGTGTATGCGGGCACCGGTGTCGTTCAAGCGACGCAGTACCACTCGCTTCACGTTCAAACGGACCTCGTTGACGATGTCGAATCTTCCAAGAACCATCTATGGACACCAACAAGCTCATGCCCTCACCTGGAGCCCCTTGCTTGGGATCTCAGTGATCCTGACAACGGGCCAATCTTTATGGCCGCTAGGCATGAAACCAAACCGTTCAGAGGCGTTCAGTATCATCCGGAATCAATCTGCACGAATGACGAGGGACACAAATTGATCGACAACTGGTGGCAAGAAGCGCGTTCTTGGAACAGACTGAACCCCAAGCCCAACAGCACCACGCCTGCCTCAACGAATGGTATCTTGCATCGGGATACTAGCCGAATCAACCTTCCGTTCAAAAGGGAGTGTCTTGACAATACCGTCCATTGGAAATCGTTCACGCCATCTCGAAAAATAGATGCCGCCGCCGTACTCCAAGCTGTTCGTGCGCAATCTACTCCGTTCGAGCCATTGCTACTGGAGTCTGGTACCCGTGCCGGTGGTGAGCCGGTGAACGCAGAAACAGGCCGCTTCAGTATCATTGGCCTCCAAGAAGCCGCTTCGACTCATGTACAGTACTCAACATTGACCCACCTGCTTCGCATAATCGATGGCTCCGACGTTGCAGTCAGAAAATGCGGAAACACGACCGAGGTGTTCGGCATTCTGGAGGAGCTGGTACAGAATCGTAGAGCTTCCGGTGGTCACTCGGAATCTCCATTCTGGGGAGGTTTCGTCGGTTTCGTCTCGTACGAAGCTGGTTTGGAGACAATTGACGTGGCACCATCGAAAGACTCGAAGGAGCGTCCAGATATCTGGTTCGTGTTCGTTGAGCGCTCCATCGTGCTGGACCATGTCAAAGGCACAGTTTACGTGCAGAGTCTACGCAGAGACGATGCTGAATGGCTGGCGAGAACCGAAAATCTCATTTCTGAGGTGAGCTGTAGAGATGCTGCAGCCAGCGATCGTGAGGCTACCAAAGCCCACGTCCAAGTGATCTCTGAACCAAAACAGGCAGAGTACTGCGACAAAGTCCGAACCTGCCAATCACATCTGCGTGCTGGCTCGTCGTACGAGCTCTGTCTAACAGACTGCACGCACATCAGCAGCACGGAGGGTGCATGGTCCATGTATCTTCGTCTCCGCTCAGCGAACCCGGCACCATTCAGCGCTTACCTCGATCTATCAGGCGCTGATTCTGCTCAAAACATCAAGGTCGTTGGCAGCAGCCCTGAGCGTTTCCTCTCGTGGTCTAGAGAAGGCGCCTGCCAATTCCGGCCCATCAAAGGCACTGTCAAGAAGACTCCTACTACGACTCGCGCGATGGCAGAGGCACAGCTCAAGACGCCGAAAGAGCAAGCAGAGAACCTCATGATTGTGGATCTCATCCGCCATGATCTCAGCGGTGTGCATGGGTACGTATAGATCCTCCATAACTATTGTGTAGATTTTACTTACTGACTCTTTTCTCTCCCAGCGTCGAGAATGTTCATGTCCCCCAGCTCATGAAAGTTGAAGAATACGCCACCGTCTACCAGCTCGTCTCGGTCATCTCAGGCACTTTGACACCCGAGACGTCTGGTCTTCCTGTTCTCGCAGCTTCTCTGCCACCCGGCTCCATGACCGGCGCTCCGAAGAAACGTTCGTGCTCTTTGCTCACTGACATCGAGGCCCAAAGGCCTCGTGGCTTGTACAGCGGTGTCCTCGGGTATCTAGACGTCGGCGGAGGAGGAGACTTCAGCGTCGTGATCCGAACTGCGTTCCAGTATGGTGGTGGCAATTGGCAGATCGGTGCGGGTGGGGCGGTGACGGTGTTGAGTGACGCGCAGGCGGAGTGGGAGGAGATGGCGGCTAAGAAGGAGAGTTTGCTGAAGGTCTTTGGTGTTGTGTAGTTCTTTGGCGGTACGCGTTCAGTGATAGCCTAGAGTATGTGAGAACACGTCAAGCTAGCCATTGCAATACAGTCCGTGGTCCCAATCCTTGCGTGCAATTTGGGTGCTCTTGCAGTAGTATTACCGTCGCCTGTGGGTAAACAAACCAGAGGCGTTCTTCCATCGAGATAGCAGTAACCCCCCACAAGGACCTTTGGCATAGTTGTACTAGTATCGTGAGGCACATATCTTGAGAAAACCATCATCGTCACTGAGAAGAGCACTCTATCCCTTGTGTGAGCTTGCAACATCCTGCCCTACTGCCATCACGCGCAGCGGCAAATCTTCATTCTTGTCTTATCTGGGTATTCTACAGGCGCAGCAACATTCTCCTCCGCATGGGCGAGCGGCGGAGGGTGCACTCGATGGTGCTGCCGTGCTTGATGTTGTGATCAGAAAAATGATCACCGGCGAGAAGCGGCCTGCCCTTGTGGGTGAGGCGGAGGTCGAGCACCGGGAGCAGCCACGCGTCTATACACAGATGTCGGGTTAGATTACTGCCGTGTCAAGAGAGAGAGCGTGTTCAGCTGCGGATGTACTTACCGGCGATCATGGTCATGAGGTTCCCGATCATGTTCGGGACCTCGACGACGAGAACGAGGTTCTCGAGGTCGGTGTTGAAGCCTAAAAGTAGTCAGCAAAAGCTACGATTGCGTAGAGGCTGTGGAATAGGAACGTACAGGGCTCGACGGAGATCAGGATAACGTCAGAGAAAGACATGGTGGATTGTTCTGTGCGTAGGTAGGTGTTTGTTTGTCTTTGTGCGTGGCTAAGTAAGGTAACAGCCGTGCTTTTGAAAACAACACAAGGCGGCGGAGGCGGAAGTGATCGGGGCAATGACGCCAACCCTCTCTGCCTCGCCGGCGATAAGAGTACACAAACACGGTCGAATCACGCACAAATAATGCTCTGCAACTCCTGACACTTTTGCAACAGGCTATTGTGAATACGCAGAACCTTGCCCGTGCAAAAAAGCAAAAAAGATGATGAGTATCGAACTCATGTTATGTTGTGGTGATTGTGGTAGTGATCTATGAAGGTGAGGTATGTTAGTATGTTCTTGGTGATAAACCACTGTGCCATCCTCCTCTTAATGATTCCTCCTCTTGAACCGTGGCACACCGGGGGGAAGATTCTAGACATTATAAAGTCTCACCTAGAGCAAGTTCCCCTTGTTGCGAGTGCAAAAAAGAAAAAAAGATGATGAGGATCGAACTCATGGTACGATGATTGTGGTGGGTGGTAGATCTGTGAGTCGAGTCTTGTTAGTATGTTCTTGATGATAAACCACTGTGCCATCCTCCTCTTGATGAATTCCTCCTCTTGAACCATTGCACACCGGGAGTGAAGTTCTAGACACTATAAAGTCTTACCTACACAAAGTTCCCTTTCCACACAACGGCGACAACATGATTAACAGTTAACATGAGGTGTTAGAGGGACATCATACGATGTCCCTCCATGTCTTGGATAGTTAATTGAACCATGTTGTGGCCTGTTGTTGAGGTGCGAGGGTAGAGGTCGACACTGGCGAAATTCTTGGCGCGGCTTGTTCGTTTGCGAGGACTTGGGCAGACGCATGCTGCACAACGGCAAACAAGCTCCAAACAAGCTCCATGCAGACGACAAAGAGCGGAAGCAGATGTCGCACGACATTGTATCGTCGCTGTGACCATTGCATCATGGCGAGAGCCCGTTGTGGTGGGCTAACAGAGACTCAACCATGCAGCCAGCAGCAGCCGTCTGCCACGCCCGAAGCTTACTTGCGTGAGGTTCTCCACGTAGGCTCATCAACATCTCACCTTCGCAATGCATGAGAATACTATTCAGCACTCCGATGCCTCCTCGATAACGAGTAAGACTCTCGCTCCTGACATCTCCGATCTCGCCGTGAGGCTTGCCTCAACTTGCTCCTACACAAAGCCCGCGGCGATGGCGACGGCGACACCAACGGCAACAGGAGCCTCGCACCAACACCTACGGCGGCAAAAGCACTATGATCGTGCCTAAGCAGACGAGGATACACACACCATCAGATCGATGGTTCGCGAATGTCGTCCTGACACTGAGCACGCCTACATTTCAGCAGCAACATGGACGAACGCCGGCTACACCCTGACAAAACGCTTTCCCTACCAGACAGAAGAGGCATGCAGCCATTCAGCCATTGGCGGTCAGGATAGAATACGTGCTGGCGAATACCTTGCTCGGTTGCCAGCTTCGGCTTCTGGCATGCGAGGACTGCGTCCTTCCAGGCGGAAGCAGTTTGGAGCAGACTGCATCAAGCACAACATACATCCGCGGTCGCCAATCGGCAACGCTGGCTGTAGCCGCATAATGCTATGCGAAGCTGCGCGTTGGAAGAGTCCACCCTACTACCGAAAGAACAGCGAACTGGTGTCCGAAGGTACAACGGGCAATTTACATTGCGGTAGAGCAACCAGCGCTGTATCTGGAGTGCCACGAGTAATAGCGCGGGCGATGGATTCGGATGCCCGAATTGCAGAGATACTCCGACAACAAGGTTTCATCTGGTTGGCGGTAAGACCTGACCCCGACTACCGCCTTCGCCGAGCCGCGCCAGAGGTGGAAAGAGGAGTACCATCTATCACCTACTTGGCATATGAGAAGGCCTATCGTCGAACAGGCTTCTTGGAGAAGATACACATGCAGAGGGATGAGCACCAAGGGTCTCGCACGTGTCTCCTGCCGAGATGTGCTTCAAGAGGACGATCTTGATGACAACTCGCGCCGCTTCACATGGCCAGCCATTCAAGACACCCGCCCATGTCCATCCATGCTCGGGCACATGAGCGAATGTCTTGGGGCATCAACGGCAGATGTATCGATGATGAGGACAGCCCAGCCTCTGGATCTCAACGTGGCAAGTGTCTCCAAGTCATGGTATGACACAATAGCCATGAATCACTTCGAATCGAAGCACGTAGTGTTTTTCACGGCACGGGCGTGCTCGTATGTATAGCTGTTTTGCGCGCGATTCTCAGTCGTCCGGTCTGATGATGCTCGCCGGACAATGTGATGTGATGTCCCGATGGAGAAGTAGCATCTGGCCTATGTGATGCTGCCGACAGCGTCAGACCTAAGACTCGATACATGGCTTCCATCCAGACTAGAATACCAGTGGGTTATGGGCAAGTCGTCCATGACGATGACGAATTTTTCTCTGGACATTCAGATGATACTGTTCGAACGCGTTCGTCAAAAATTGCTCGTGGCGTGGCGCTGCACACGGCGTTCGGCTCTGGATATAAATTGCCTCCCTGCAGTAAGGCACTTCTCTTTCCAGGTAGGGAGAATTTCGTTTCGGTTTTCTTGAGCAAGATCGGTCCTTGGACGGTTCAAGTCGCCCTAGACATAAGGCACCTGTACCAAAAGATCAAGGCAGTGGACAGAAAGTGGACAACTAAGTCCCTCCATCGTTGAACAAGATTGTGAGACATGGCCGTCCGTGGAGAAACTTTCCAGAGATAAGAGGCTGGTCGTAAGCCTTTTGGTTGAACATATGGCGCACACTTTCATTGATTGATGGCTCGTAGCCAAAGGGTGGTGCAGAGCTGGAGCAAAGAACTGGCTCCACACTGCAGTCGGACTTGCTGACATACTTGTCAAGAGTATAACGGCAGTGCGATGTTCTGAATCAAGTCTACCACTGCATTGTCTCGAGAACATCGCATAGGGAAGGATGATGCTTTGAGCTATCTTTCTGCTAAACAATCAACTGTCAAGCCTGATAACCTTGTCGTCCCATGCGACTTGAAATCGGAAGTTGACGCGCCCCGAAGGGGTCTGAGTTCCAGTGTGTTCATTTCAGCCAAAGCTACGGAGTGATCCTGCTACTCCTGGGTATCATCAGACGGTGGCCTTCTGCCTCCTACCATAAAGCGCCTGTTACGCCTACGCTATGCCTCGCTATGCAAATCAAGCTCTTTCCAATACCACCAGTGTCCAAGAGCCACGTGATCTTTCTGTGGTCGACGCTTCACCAGAAGAAACGCCAGAAGAGGAAAAGGAAGATGATCGCTCCAATGCCGGCAACCGGGCCGTACTGTTTGAGTAGCAGCTCCCAGTTAATGCGGACTGCCGCGCGCTTGTACTTGGCGGAGTCTTCGCGCAAACGACTGCTCATGTCGCCCATCTTGTCCAGACTGTCGCCGCGATAGAGCAAGTCGTTGATGTTCTTGGTCATGGCTTTGTGTACGTCTTTCAGCTCATCGTTGAGGCGGTGCATGTTGTCCTGTGCGCGGCTGTCTTGGTATGTTTTCTTTGTGCGCTCGAGGTAACGTTCGAACTCGGCGAAGGCGTAAGGGCGAAGACCCGGGTCGAGGTAGTTGTTGGGGTTGTACGAGCCCTGGAACTCTGTGCGGACATCTTCGAGATAAGTGAAGGCGAGTTTCTTGGGGTAGCTGCCTTCGGTAATGCAGATGAACGCTAGGCTGTCGTCAAGCACGTAGCTGCGAGAGGCGGTTAGCTGCGTCTACACGGCCTCGTCGTCGCATACCATGCGACGGGTCATGAGGGTCTGTGGCTGCGGAAGGGTGGCCACTTACTGCATGGTGTAGGCATCTCCCTCAATACTTGCGCGCGGCTCTGCCGACGGACCAAGCTTCTTGATGATTGTGCGGATCTGTTGCTTGAACTCGCTCAGTTGTGCGACGTTGGAGTCGTCTGTGGACGCAACAAGGACGAGGCCTAGGAAAGTCAGCACATCTATGGCGCGAGTAGCCGGTCTGTGTCTGCGTGGGCGGCCCTACCGTCAAGACGCGCGATCTGCGTGGTGTAGATCATGTTGGATCTCTGAAAAACACCTTCTCTCTGAGGCACAGGGATGAGAGTACTTGTTATCGGCGAGATGGTATGGCCGTGGGCGATGTCGTGGAGGGTGATGAGCTCCTGCTGGTGCTCAGGCAGCTCGTCGACCAGCCTGGCCCGCCAAAGACACGCATCCCTGAGCGTCATGGCGGGCCAGGGCAGGTCGACTGCACTTGGGTAAGTGCCATCGTCGTAGTGCGACCAATGAGCGCGCTTCATCGTGTGCTCGGTACTGTCTACCGAGAGCGTGGTAGGGCTGAGTCTCGCGTGGGCTTATCGGGGGCAGGCGCCGCCAAGCTAGTGCTTGCTTGCCTCGACGAGGGCAGCAGCACCTCCAACAACATCACAGATACGGCTGAGATATTACCGGAATAGTGCCCAAGTAACAGTTCTTCAATGGCCCGGCAATTTGCACTTACAACATGGGCAGCGACATTGCCACGAGCCACAGCCTTAGGAAGACCTTAATCAACTCCCAAGACGGCCGCAAGCACTCTCTTATCTTGTCTTCACAAGCGACAGTCGCAGCTCAAGCACCTTGAGAGAGCCGGCAACGTGTGACGCTTACAGGTAGAACATGCTCAGGTAATATGCTATTGAGCGTTCTTCTTTACTACAAGAGGCGTTGCTAGGTCTCCAGGTCCCAGGCCGTGAACCGATCTTGCAGACGGTGACAATGGCGCAGCCTTGCGTTTTATGCAAGCCCAACTTATTCAATCAAGCATCAAACATCCCCTAGCCTCCAAGTCTGTGACCATTTATCCAGCATTACCATCCAGGTCGACATGTCACTCAAATCAGGTTCCAACAACACCTGTGTGGTTCAACATAATGACGAATTCGACACTCCAAGATCACCCGTGATCAACAAGACTTGTTACAATGATGCGATAGACATGATTCGCAGGTGCAGCAAGAGTGACACACTGCAAGTTTACACATTTTTGTTCCGCCCTCGACCCGGCATCCTCGAAGGACCCGGCGGATATGGGGCGTGCATCCAGAAGGTTTGCATACCAAGTCCAGCATACATCCCACCATCTGTCTACAGGGCGAAGCCTCTCTAGATTGAATGAATTTCTGATGGCGAGTCGTTTGATTCCCCCCAACAGGCCTATCTGAAGTCGAACATTGACTTCCCACCCGCAGCCGGCGTGGCTTGATACAGTCACAAAGAACTCATCTATGACACGCCACTTATCCTCGGCTATCACCTTCGAACCCTTGAAATGGCTACCACAAGGTGAACTGCAATTTCTTTCCACTGCCACGGGGTCGGGTCTTGCTAATGTAACCTTGTATCTGTCGTTGTCGATGTCGGCAAACAGCACTGCCCTTGTAGCCACTAGGATTCTTTGGCACTTTGTGGTTGGCTCTTGTCAGAGATCTGGATCTAATGGGAAAAGGTCCTCGTTCATCAGAATCATGCGGGAACAAACTGCTTACTTCAGATCCGGAGTACACCCTGAACCTGTTTCGCCAGGAGGTTGAGGCGCAATTGACTCGCAACCAGTGCGCGGCTTCCAGGTCATTCCTATTGAAGAGTTCCGTGTCACATACGCTCATATTAAAGACGACGCTGTCTTGGTGGTAACCCACAGGCCAAACGCGGACAGCCTATATACGCCCACTCTCACAAACGGCGACGATTGGCCCAGATTGACCCTGATTGTGCTTCGCGAGAAGTCTCCCACATAGGCACGCGGTTACTTTTGGTCCTGGTCATTACCTTGGTTCTTCGAGCTATATGGTAGAGTGGTGTTTTAATGCGTAGCGTAGTGCGATACTTCGGAGTGGTTGGGAAGCCGAAAGCCTGCTCATTGCCGCTGAAAGCTCGTATGTAGACCATGTACTTTTACCCTGTTTCGTCCATAAGCTCCGGCGCAGAAGCTGTATAGTAGATGCACACGATGTTGCCTTGCCTGTTAATTAGAGGCGTTGAAAAGTGTACTCCAAGGACTTGATGTATGCAATTATCTATTGACTAACGGCCAATCGCTCAAACACATTCGTTCGCCTGATTATGTGATGTACACGTTACGCCTGGCACACAGTCTCAATGGTAAAAAGGCTGTCCAATCTCCACAGTTGATGGTGCTATCCCATTAGCTAATAGCTCATAGGCTTGACATGGTATTTCAATGGACAACACGTTGTCTCGTATGCCCATATCTTCAACACTTCTTCAACACTAGTGGTCGGGAACAATGCAGATGTAGACCGCTTTCACTTGTATACGTAGGTTGCTTATTACATGCTGCAACGTGTGAGATTTGCATACATATGTCTTTGTTCAACGGCCACGCCAAGCTGGAACACTACTGCTGTTGCCTGCATGTGGTTCTAATCTGTTTTCCGGACAAACGACTACCACAAATACACAAGCCGGGGCGATCGCACCATTTCAAATCTCAAGTCTGGCGACACCTCCTCATCTCCACTACACATACACATCGAAACAAACATGGCATCCGCAGCCGAAAAGCGCATGCTCACAGCGCCAAGCTCCAAGCTCGCCAACGCCAAAGTCGACCTTGCTGTGAGTAGCCAACTCCAGCGCATCTCAAGAGCATGCTGACCAGATGAAAAAGCAAATCCTCCGCAAAGAGGGTGCATGGGAAACCTTAGATCTGGAAACCAGACAGCGCCTCTACTCTCTGCTACCACCATCCACCAATGAGGACATGCCGCACAACCTCGATGTCAACCCGCTCCAAAGTCAATTTGGCAGGGGTATCGAGAACGAACTGAGGAAGTGGCAGGGCGACCTGAAGGACGGGAGGGAGAGCAAGAAGTGGCGCGAGGAAGCAATGCAGGCTGGGAGAGATAGGGCGAGTGGCGCATTTGATGTTGCACAGACTGAAGGTCGCGATGAGCGTGAGAGCGGGGAGAATGGCAACACGATGTGATGTTGCTACGATTTCGAGCCCACGGCGGCTAGGATGAGACGAATGTGATGATCTGACTTGCTCTACAATGTCATGTAATTTTACACTGCTGTTGTCGTATGCGATGCTTTTAGAAGTGACTTCAGCGTTGAGGCACTCGGATGATGATGTTTGATGATCGTTTGCACTGAAGTTTTGCCTCGACCACCAAATTCTTGACGGACTGAGTCAATCCAAAGACCACAGCACCATCATACATTGACGGGCCTTCTGTTTATTTTTACGAAAATCCTTGAGACACAGCTCCGAAAATTGAGCACTGGAAAAATTACATATACCTGTACCATACCCTGGACGCTATCTAGAGTTTCTCCCTCCCACAAGATGGCACCAACGACTATCCAACACCGACGGACGCACAACATTCTTCTGATCTCGAAGCTCCTCAATCAACGTGATGCATCGTCTCCATTTACCCTTATTCTCGACAATTTGGAGCAGTCAGGACTGCCTGTTCTAGCGGAATATTCACAGCGAGCCAATGTATGACCGCAACTCACGTGATTTACATGAATATGGGATCCCGGCACTGACTGTATTTGTAGGCCGCCAAAGTGAAAGTCATCTTCCTTTCGTTCGAGACTTTACGGCGTCCCAAGAATGCAGACACCTTCATCACAGCCTGGAACCAGAGCCCACAGACATGGCAGCGAGAAGTGGCAACTCACACCAAACCGGTCCCTAATCAGAGTGCGTACCATAACACTTCCTTTGCAGAAGTGTCACTAACATCACCACCCAGGAAATCTCCTCATAATCGACACCCTCAACCCCCTCGCTGCAACCCAACCAACCCTCCTCCCAAACCTACTCTCCTCCCTCATTAATCCCACCACCTCCCTCCTAGCCCTCTACCACACCGACATGCCCCTCCCCTCCAAATCCCTCGACCCCTACACCCCAACCCCTCTCACCCTCCTCCGCTACCTCGCCACAACGCTCATCACCACGCACTCCCTCCCCCACGTCCTCGCCCGCAAAGCAGCCCGTGAGCGCAGCGTCGCGCCACCGACGTCCGGTCTGGAAGAAGGCGTGGAAGGCGTGCTGCAAGGTCTCGGCGCCAACGGCAAAGAGGGCTTGGTCATGGAAGTGGAGCACAGGCGGAAGAGCGGACGCGGCGTGCGAGAGTGGTACTTCTTGCCCCATGCTCAGAAGGCTGTTGAGAGCGCGAGCTCGAGGGCGAGGGAGACGGTGATTTTGCTGGAGGATCATCCTGCTTATAAGCCTTCTGTGGATGAGACTGCTGCGGGTAGCGAGGAAGTACCTGAAAATGGGACTTTTGAACTTGGTCTCACGGATAGGCAGAGGGAGGCTCGCGAGGGTGTGGTGTTGCCTTACTTTGACGCGCAGAAGGGCGGAGGCGAAGGAGGTAGGATTTTGTACGACATGGGTGAAGAGGACGACTTTGACGAGGACGAAGACGAGATTTGATGAGATTGTAGTTGTATATACAAAAGTACAGATTTGTTTGTTTTGTGTTCTATCTCTCTAACAGCAAAGTATGCATCGACATAGTAACTTTTTTGCGAGCAGTCGCCACTTCTAACTGACTTCCCAGCCGAAGATGTCAGCAACGCTGGTCACACTCCATCTGACGCCCATGATTGCCACAAGTGCTGCGACGATCTCGACAACCATCATGACTGTGACTCCCATGAGCATGCGAGGCATAAAGATGCGGTACAGCATCAAGTGTCTCCTCAGCCAAGCAGCCTCGATGACTGTGGCGACAGCGATGGCAGCATAGAAAAGCATGTGAGTGGCCATGGCGCCCGCGACTCTGCCGAGCAGGCCGGGGTACTTGGGTCTGGTCTTCCAGAGCGGAATTGCAGGCACAGCAATGGCGCAGAGAATCTGCGGTCCGAATGTGTTGAGAAGAACCACAAGCGGGCTGAAGGGGTATATAATGGTCTTGAAGGGGATGAAAGCGGTCTCCCACTGGATTGTGGAGAGAACTGCCTGGTGGCCGGTCTTGAAGAAGTAGTAGCTGCCAAGCAATGCGAGCACTGTCGGACCCAATGAAGATCGGCGGAGGTTGTTGGCATCGATGATTTCGAGCACGTTGAGGATGGAGATCATGCACAGAGCGAGGGTACCTTGACCCACTGGCTTCTGCACAAGCAAAAGTGCCAGCAACCAGGCAGCCGGGAGAAGGAAGTAGCGCGTACCGTGAGTGTTGGCATAGCCAAGAATGATAAGCTTGGAGCGAGGCTTCGGCGGCGGTGCGAAAGATGTGAAGATGCCACCAGAGGGGTCGGGGGATTCCATCAGCTCCGCAGGCACGGGTTCCGCAGGTGCGGCCTCTTCGATCACGGCGATCAGTGGCGAAGCACAGATGTAGGTAGCGTAGCCGGCTGCGAAAGCCAGCGCAAATGTAATTTGTGCCAGCGTCACACGTGTGGTCTTCAGAAGGGATTTGGAAATGGAGGGATACCAGTCACCATCATCGGCGGCATCGAGGAACCAATACAAAGCAACAAAGACAAGACCAATGCGAAGAGCAATGCCAATCCAGATGACACCAGAGCCTTGGTAGTTCTTGGTGCGGTGGTAGAAGTACTGCATCACGCTAGGAAGGGTGAAAGCGACAATGACCGGAATCGCCAACTGCCAAGTGGCGGAGGTGGAAGATGTTGCTGAGGCATAGTAAGTGGACCTGCAGAAGGGCATCTGTTCTTCACGACAGAGGCGGAACACGGAAGCAAGTCTGGTCGCAACGAGGAAGGAGATAGCGTTGGCTGCTCCCATGTTTCGGTCGGCAGTGTCTTCGAGACCGAGAGAGGATGCAAGCATGAGCACACCAAATGTGGTAAGGAAGAAGAGAAGCTGCTCATCCTCCCAGATTGTGAAGGAGTTAGAAGCGAAGCCAATGCAGAGCATGACACAGGTGACTGCACTGAGTCCGCCCCAGAATGTGCGCGGGTAGGGTACACGCAGTGCCTCCCTTGCGGGATAGAAGCCGAGCGACATACCAATGATGCCGCCAAGTGCGGCACCGAATGCCAAAGTGTGCAAGAAGGTGAAGGAGGGCACAAAGCCGGCGAGTGCACCGAAGACGGCTCCAATGACAGTGCCTGCGAGGCCCCAGCCTAGCAGGAGAGGAGTAAGGGCACCACGATCGCTGTTGACGCCGCGAGCGAACATCGCAAGCACTCCCAGTGATGCAACCAAGATCGTAATACCCATGCCCATGCTGACAAGGTCAAATCTAGCCCAGATGCTACGGCAGATTCGCAGATTCTCTGTCTGGTACGCAGCAAATGCCTCATAGGCGGCCTTCCACTGTTGCGTGGATGGCTTGTTGACCTCCCGAATGCGAGTCCACGCCTCTTGGGCGGTATTCCACAAAGGTGTGAGAGGTGAGGTAGCCTGTTCGCCAAGATTCCTGACCTTGCTGTACTCGTCCTGGTAGCGGTGGATTTGGGCAGCGGTCAAACGCTCGACTTGTGCGAGATTCTTGTAGTCGTTACCGGCACTGCCGATGAAGGCCTCTTCGATAGGTTGACCGAGGTTGTTGAAGGGGATGGGAAGACCGAGGAGAAGTCCAAGAGTGGGCACCAGGTCGATCTGTCCAACGGGACGGTCCTTGGCTGTCGCTGGGGGCTGAACGAATGCCTTGTCGCTACGACCAAAGATGCCCTTCTTCGAGTACATCCACAGAGCAGCCTCGATCTCGTCATCAGACTCGCCGCCGTGGTCTCCCTTGATGTCCATGCCATGGTCTCCCATGACGACCAAGAGAGTATCGTCATCAAGTCTTTCAATCATAGTCCGGAAGACCTCGTCCATTTGCTTCAGCTTGTCGGCCATCGCAGGGTGGTCAGGTCCGTACCTGTGCCCAGCGTGATCAACACCCAGGTAGTGTCCAAAGATGACGTCCCATTTTCCATCCATGCTCTTATCCAGAAGTGGGAAAAGGTGCTCGTTGACTCCATTGTCGACAGTGTGCAAATCCCAAACGTTGAACGAATCGAAGGGCTTGGACAAGGAGGGCTCGAACTTTCCCGGGAACAGCGCTTCCCAAGTATCGTCACCCAGGTGCACGACCTTCTTGCCTGCCTTGATCAACTGCTCAACCAGGTTGTCTTCATCGATCGCAGTTCCAGCAAAGTTGCTTCCAGCATCAATGAATGTCGGCAGTGTTCCAGTGGTCAATCCCTCCAGTCTCAGCAGTGTGGTCGTAGGCGGGTCGGCAATGAAAGGTCTGAGGAAGGCATTCTGCGGCTCCCTCACACTAGTCTCGTGAAGTACCGGGAACGCATTGTGAAAGTATTGCTCCTTCTGGCCCGTCTCGTTTCCATTGAAAGGGATTGTAAAGTCATATCGCAGCGCGTCGACTACGACGACCACCGCCTTGTCAAAGCTCTTCGGGTGCCAGCAGCCATTCTCTACGTTGCCAGGCGTAAAGCCACTCTGAAGTTTGACAGGAGGGACGGCGCATTCGGAGCGGTGCTGGAGGACGAGGCGGGACAGGAGGAAGCCGGAGCAGAAGAGGTAGATACCAAGCGCGTGGAAGATGCTGGATTACTGGTCAATTTCTTGCATATCAATGGACACTCGGGGATAACGTACGCGATCAAAGTGAAGAACCCGACCATAAGAGCATGTTGCGCCTTGAATTGCAGCGCCAGCCTCTTGTTCTCCTCCTTGGGATCTGGCGGCGGGGCCTTCGCATCTGCACCGTCTGCCATTGTGCAGGTTGGTGCGCAGGAATATTATTACCGGGGTAAAGTCAAATATTAAATCATAACAAGTGAAAAAGAAGGGGCGGTTATAAGGAGCGTCGGCATGTGCCACAAGATACCGTAGTGGTGCAGGTAGAGACGAAGTCAATAATTGCTTCCACGAAAGACGCGGGCATTTCTCGATGGTCAGCGTTGCGGGAGTGCCCTCCAAGGTCCCAAGCTCCTCCGCCACAGTCCAGGAGATACACAATGCACAGAAATCAGCATATTGGCCTGCCGCCATGCACAAAACGTGGCATTGGCAGGAGATTCCGAGGGGTAAATTGGAAAATGGTGCAACAATCAACATCACATTTCACGCAGCATTGTACGGATCAGACACGTGGTCCCCTATATTGTGTTCGACCGTGACCTTTCTGAGGCCAATATACAAAAGGTATCTATACATACTCATTTTCGAACACCCACGATCCCAGAGAAAGGAAATAGAGACAAAAAGGAAAATGAAAAGCTAAAGTAAACACAATGAAGTGCCTACGTGCGGTAGGAGCATAGCACCTCGGAATCCGAGTCTCTAGTCCTCCTCTTCGTCAGTGACCTTCAATCAATGTTGATGGTCTTTCTGACTCGTGTGTGGAGCGTGACACTATTGAGCCTCCTTGCCATTTCTGTGGAAGGTTTAGCGTGCCGCGCCCCTGAAACACATTATGTTATGTTTCTTTTCAAAGTGAAACACGCCTGTGCTGACTAGCGACAGAGCGTAGATGCAGTACGCACTGTCTGCATCCAGCTATAATCTGTCGCGAGTATAAGCAAAACAAGCTATGCCATAAAAGACAATAATAGAGTAAATAGCCGTCCATTGGTTTGTCGCCGGATCGGATGATGTAAATGCAGGGTGGTATATGTAGCCGCAGCGCTTGTGTAGTCATGAAAGCGCGCGCTCGAGTCGGAGGATCGGCCGTCCCATGCCATACGAAAAGAAAGGAAACAATAGGTCCAGAAGAAGAGCAAGTGGATTCGTGATGGTCGTGGCGAAAAACTGCACGCTGAAACCAAGTAGCAAGAATGTCTGGCGCGTCGATTTAACTCCACTGCTTTTGGTCGGCCTTCTCGGTAAGGCCGCCAACACGGTCGAGGTCAAGCGACTGGAAACGCTCGCCTTCGCTTTGCTTGTAGGCAGGGCATTTCTCCTGGACGGGTTCAAGGCCAACGCCGCTTTCGCTGACGCGGACAATCACACAGCGGCCAGAAGTACGCTTGCCGTCTGCGTCGTACTCCTCAGGGAAGGTAAGACGGATTTCGGGAATACCAGAAGGACGAGGTTCCTCAGAGTTGTCGAGGAGATTTTGCTTCTCCTGAATGACATACACTGAGTCGGTGGTCTTGCTGAAAGGACGGCGAATAGAAGAAGCAATCGAGGAGCCAGAGCGGCGCTTGTCGTTATAAAGCGGGAGACCGTGGAGAGCTTTCTGTGAGCGACGACGGTGGCGGAAGGCAAGGAGTGCACCGCACATGCATATCGAGATGACAAGTAGAACCAGGAGTGCGATGAGAAGGTTGACAATAGTTTGGCTGAGTTGGGCTTCGTGGTCGCGAGCGACAAGCTGATGGAATCGCGAAGGCATGACAGGCGACAGGATCAGGTAAGTCGACAGCTGATGTGGATATGCAAGACGAGATTGAGTTGGTTGGAAGACGGGGTTGCCTGGTGGTGGTGGAGGTGGAGTGTTGCAGATAGTCGTCTCAAGGAGTGTCCTGTAGGGCTGTGTGTAATGCGAAACGAGTGGACTGTTGCAAGCGCATGTTAGAGTCGGACTTCGGGCAAGCGATAGTTTTCCTAAAGGACCCCTTCAAACTTCATCACGAAGAATGGCGTCGTGATATCCCCAATGGGCTGCATGATGCGATATAGCCATCACCTTCCAAGACGTACCTGCGTCAGGTTGAAACCTCCGGGCGGTGGATTTGAACGAACGACACACGAGGCTGGGGCGAGAGAATGAAGCCCAGACCGTCGCTACCAGGTGTAAAGCGGGAGGCAAGGGGAAAGAACGGACGCTCTAGGAGCAAGGAGGTGAAAGACAAGGAGAAGGAGGAGGTTGTGGTAGTGTAGTCGTCGCAATGGGCCGTAACGTTGCACACGCACGAAAGGGCGACAAAAGAGCGCGATGCCTCGACTATGTCTCCTGGTACGGGGGCGTCGGAGATTGAGACTGGGACGGCACGAGCCTAGTTCCTCAATCACAAGCCAGTAGCCGCTGGTGGCTTCACGGCCGCTCGAACGGTGCACAAACGCTTCACACCTGACGCGCGCTGTCTGGGGATTGCGATCGTCCGATATTAAACCGTGTGGAGCGGCACGACCTGGGCCTTGTGACGGGGGGGCCTGTGAGCCTGTCTTCTCTCTGTCTGCGGTCGCTTGTAGACAGGCGAATATTGCATCTTGCCTATTCAAGAACACTGATTCCTTGTCCTCTAGGGTCCCCTGCCTTGCGATAGTCTTCGTGTCACCAGGATTGCTGCATAACAACCAAGCTCGTCTTCAACGGCAGACCTTGCACTGCGGCTTCAAAATGATATCAGCGGCTTGGGATGTTGACAGGACGGTTGTGCGTTGCTTCTTTTTGCAGCGCTGCGCTATGAACGTTGCACGCTCATTGCAACACGGTTGATAGGGCCAACGTCGCATCGAAGATTCTATCATTCTACCCTTGGTGCAGTCCACCCCTGCGGTTCTGCTTCTCGAGCGTCTCATGGGTTACAACTTACCGTACAACCTGTGCTACCAGGTTACCACTTGTGCGACTTGCAAAGAGTTTTTCATGTGATCGAATTTGTCGAAATGGGCATGAGAATCGACGGATGCAAGTCTTGCGAAACATGCATTTCACACGCAAGACATTGAGATGCAGTAATCAAAAACCCTTGTTTTGCTCACACAACAGTTGGCCTCGAAATTCTCAATCGTTGCCAGCCCGCTTTGCTGCTGATGAAAACGTGGAAGACACACCGCAACGTTTAGCTTAGCCCCAACTACTGATTCCGTCCCGGCCCAGCGGTGGCCTTCCGGGGCGAAGGAAGTAGATCTGACTGTCGTCGCTGCGGTGGCTGTTTCAATTGCGTCTCATTCAAAGCCACGAGGGCCATTACGGATTGCGATTCCGACAAGTGACCGCTGCCGTTGTCTGTAGCGGGAAATGATCAGGTTAATCTTGGAGGGACCTCGACCTTCAGAAAACGTTCGATTCATCGTCAATGCCCATCTCCCAACTGTGCATGACGGAACTTGTACCATAAGTGCCAGGTGCTTGGGTGTGCGATTCATCAGAATGTACATGGTGATATTCTCAGCAAGTAGAACGCTCGTAAACAATAAGCAACGCTCTCAATCAAGCTATAGCTTCTATGCGGCTCTTCATTTACGATATCGTGTATTTTCTCAAACGCTCGTGTAATGACAATTCGCCATAGGTTACAGTTTGGTCGAGGACATAGCAATCAAGGCAATGGCGGTGCTGTCCAATTTACGGAATCGGGAGAGGCTTTGTAGCGAAATGATCCGAGTGGCGGCCATGCAGCAGCGATTGCCGGCTCGATTTCCCGCTTGGGGACATACCCGGTACAGTACGCTTACAACCAGTCTCACAGATATTGGATCGATATAATGACTTGTGGCAATACTGCTACACAACTGTGTATATGATGCGCTCTTGAGTATCTGGTCGGATGGTTATTTTAAACGTTGGAGCAGGCGTATTGCTCCCAGTGCTGTACAAAAACTGGTGCGGCCATGACGTCCTCGTTGCTCTCTTGTAGTGGCCATGCGTGTAGTATGCTTTCAGTCGGTAGAAATTGGAACCTCGAATATGTGCATCCAAGACCATCTTCTAGTTTCAGCCAGTCGCTGGTGACAACTTGTCTCTTCGCACGCTCCTCCCAGTGGACATTTCTCAAGCTGATATACGTCTGTTGCTGCGAAGCGTACCTTGATGTTGTGGGGCTTTTTCAACCATAATAAGATCGAAGGGAAATGTCGGTCAGCATATTACTTGGAGTGCCGTATCGCGGACTTAGAAGAAGCTCAATCTCGAATATCCGTATTGGCTTGAGTGCGTCCTCGAGGGTCATATGTCGCTGTTTATGCGCTTGTAGCAGCATGTATTTCTAAAAACAAATTTATCAAGCGGGATGCAAAAAGCATCTCATCATCAGTTCGGTTAGTGAGTATTGAAATGAAGAGCATGCTTCAATTCCAGCGACGAAGGTCAAGGCTGCCATCATCCGTCGCTGCTGTTACGTCTCACGCATCGGGACCACATCATCACATTGTCGCTTGATCCCATGATCTCAGGATCTGAGAGGATCTTTGACCCTGCCGCAATATTTCCGTAGGCTCGCCTCGCACTCACCAAATTGTGCATGCCGTCTTCAGTGCAGTCATGTAGCATTTCACGTGAAGGAATTGCAGCAGTGAGCGGCAGAGTCGTGAGGCCCTCGTAATCCTTACTGTGCCACGTCGTCTCATTATTTGTCCTCGTACCCGTACTGTACCTTTTGCATGTACTGTCTTCTTGGCCCTTGTGGCTCTCGCTAGCCCGACCCTTGATTGGCCGGGGGTCAGACTCGCTGCGGCTGGTCCGCCCCGAGAAAGAGAACACCAGCAAGCGACCTTTATTGATGCAGCAACATTTCGACGATAGCATCGCTCACCAGGCACGATCAATTGCTGCCTCTTCTTGCATCGTTTCCGTTGCATCTCTGCTCGCGTTATCTCGTCATCTAACTACACCTCAACGGACTCGCCCGTCGGTCATCCTTGATTGTCCTGTCCCCGTGAGACAAGACACGGGGCTAGCCATCAAAGGCTGCTCTACACTTGCACAGCAAACACTGCTACAATTTATTCGCTGTGAGTCGCATCACGGTCATAATCACAGGTATGCCCCCGTCTGCACACGAGCATCGCGTCTGTTATTTGGGCGTCCCGTTGTCGTGATCACGATGGTTGGTTGCCGGCGTCGCCGCGCCTCCCAAGCTTGTCTCGTTGCGGCTTGCTGGCAACCTCCTTCGCTAGCAATTTCATCCACAACGCAAGCATCAAACAACCACGACAACCACCTCGGTGCCTCGTCAGGGAGGCTCCCGGAAGCCGTCGCTAATGACTCTATAGCTACTCCATTGTCTGTCGGTGAGATCGATTCTGGTTGCTTCGTGCGCACGCAACCGCGCGTGGCGATCGCCGCGAAAACTCAAGGTTTGTCCATTCCTTCGTGCGTTGGCAATCAACCGCCAACACTCATCAAAGGATGGCTTGCTGATCAACGCCAAAGAATACTGGGCAACTCTAACACCCTATAATAATGCCCGGTGTCAAAGGAAAGCGTGTAGCTGGCCGGCCAGGCCGCTTTGACCCAACCATCCCTTTACACATGACGACCAGGAGAAAAGCCGCCAAGACTGCGCCCGACATGGATATGTACGGCGACGATGAATATGATGATGCCGACAGCCGTAGGACGTCTCTTGATGAGATTTCTGTAACAACGCCCTATTCCGATTTCGACTCGGAGCCTCCAGCCAAGCGTCAGCGCACTGCCGATGCATCTCCTCAGCAGAGCACAGTGTCACCTTCTGGCCCAGAGGACAAACAAGCCTTGGATATTGACAAAGTTTCGTCTGGTCTGTTCGACGTCCGCGACGGTATGGCAAACGGAAATGTGACCTCGTCTGGTAACATCTTCGCGCCATCAATTGAAATCAACGTCAGCCAGGACTCTGTTGATCGTCAGACTGCAGACGACAATATTCACGGTGAAAACCACGCTGAGTCTTCTGATGTTCATATGACTGAAGGCGGAAGTGAGCGCCACGATTATGGTCCTGGACCTGACGAGACTCAAGCCGATGACACGCAGCAACAGTACGAAAACTCTAACGGGACTGAAATCAAAGACGAGGAGACTGGCGTTGATTCTCGTTATAATCCAGAAGAAACGCGTCCCCATGTGGACACAGCGTACCAGTCGGAAGACGAGAGTAACTGGGCAGAAGCCGTCGATCCTCTGCCTTCAACAAGAGAATCCGAAGTGAGAGATGCATCTGTAGAAAGTTCCAGATCTGACATTCCCGCTGTGCGGGACTTGCCACTGCCTGAGGGTTCGACTGACGCGACGCCAATGGTTACAAGACAAGGTTCTCCAGCAACGACAGCGTCGGCTGCTGCCGAAGAATTGACGCCAGCCAGAACCAAAGCCGCCGACACTTTGGGACTCACTGGTTCCGAGGAGGACGATGAAGAAGAAGAAGAGGTTGACGACGCAGAACCGCCCACCGAGATTCAAGACACCATGGAAAACTTGGAGGACGAAGAAGTCGAGGTTCCGCGCTCCGCCGAAGAGTACGAGGAAGACGACGCGCCTGCACGGAAAACGACCAAGCGTCGCTTTGCAGGCGGGAGACGCAGAGCAGCGCATGCGAACGCGTATGTCGAGGCCGCGCTCAGGCGTCAGTTAGAGCTCAAACAAATTTACAGGCAGGTCACCAGATCGATGAAAGCTTGTCTCGGCGAGCTCGCACAGATTACTCTTGACGAGTTGGAGACTGAACAGCAGAACCACACGCAAGCATCCGAGTATGACCTTGTCATCGCCGAGCTCGATGAACAGCTTGCTCGGCGCAAACAGCAATTGCTGAATGCGCAGAAATTCAACCACGAGCAGCTTCTCCAGCGTTACGATGCCGAGAGCGCTTCGAGGAAGAACCGATGCCGCAACTTGCTTGAGGACATCAAAGAGCAGCAGCTCGTCAACTTGGAGTATAACATGCTTCAGGTCAACAGGGCCAAGCTTCGCGATGAGGCGAAACCGGGACACGAGACAGAGGACGAAGATGGTGTGATTCCACGTCCGAAGAGAATGGCTTACCGCTTCAAACGTTCAAATGCCATTGACTCGCGTTATGACTCCAGAAGTCGCTTTACTATGGAGACTGAGCGGAGGGTCGACGATCTACAACGTCGTACGAACATGTGGGAGGCTCTTCGTACATTCGATCCGGAGGCAATCGAGGCCTTTACTGTTATGGACAGTGCGGCCCGCGAGGCTGCAGAGGAGAGAAGAAGAAATGTGGACATTACGAGCAAGCTCGCCGACATTGCCGCAGAGTACGACAGACTGTACAACGCGCCCGTACCGCCTCAGCCTCCTCCTCCGCCAACTGCTGAAGAGCTGGCTCCTTTGAACGCGCTCGCAGAGCTGGCCGCCGCGCCAGGTCGCTCGCAACGACCTAAGGGCAGACATCTTCCGTCCTCGTCAATTGGACCTTTCCAACACGTCTCCCACCCGTCTCGATCACCCTTCCCACAGCCAACACCCTTTGATCGCTCGACAGGCAACACACCAGCCCATCCTCATACACAGACGTTCCTTCGTATGGCGATGGAGCAAAGCAGAGCGCCTCCACATGCTTTTGGCCAATCGCCAATTTCCTCGCTTTTATCTCCCACCATGCGTCCGTCAGAGGATGTCTCTAACAAAGCACCTACTGCGGCGCCTCACGGAATGGAAGGTAGACCACCGCTTGCCGCCAAACCTGCTCCCCAGCATGATCAAATAAGCCATGAGCGTCTTCAAGCCACCCACCCTCGTCCTCAGCCATCCACCGATCGACTTCTGGACGAAATCATGTCGGGCCCACCGCGTCAAACCCTCCACGTCGACCGTGCAATCCTCCTAGCGCGGGAGACGGCCAGGAGAATCATGGAAGAGCCGGATGAACCAAATCAACACACCAACTATCATCAAAACAGGACGGCAAGTGCAGGCCGCGCAGACGCTGTACGTTGAATTCCTCCCCAAGCACCCAACCATTTTTACTGACACACTTCTAGGAAAGACACGCGCATTCCGTTCCGCCGCACCATGCCACTGGTGACCGTGACATCAAGTCGGAGCAAGGTGGTGACTCTTGGCGCAGGAGACCATCGGTGTCCAACCAGCACTGGCACGGCCCTGTCAGCAGTGTTGCTGAGCGTGACGGTCTATCGAGAAGACGCGCATCTAGCCACCGCGGTAGAGTCTCCAAGCGCTACCGTGAGTCAGACTCTCACGACGAGATGCGCAACCAGCGTCCACGTGCCTCTACCGCCAACCTTGGTCGTCGCGGTTCGCAGTCAGCAAGCGAACGGGACGAAGAAGAGCTTCGCGCCAGGCTACGCTCCATGTCGCCTCGCAGCAGACGTATCGCGGGACTCAGGGATGACGAGTTCCCTGCCCGTCGTCCGTCGGAGCAAGACCAAGACCCAGCTCACGGCGCCCGCCGTCTGAGCTCACAGAGCCACCATGGAGGTCGTCGCCCGTCAGACAGCATCGGAGGCCAGCATCCTGACCGTCGCTCTTCTGACATGCGTCCGCCACCCATGCTCCAGCAGGGCCCCTCGCGCCAGCCACCGGTCTTCCCAGCGCCGCCATTCATGCCGCAGTCGACATGGGCCAACAACCCCTTCTATCCGCCGACACCCATGTCAGCACCAACCGCTCAGCCGATCAACCACTTTGCCAACGCCCAGGGGGGTCTTGCTGGAGGTGCGTGGCCTCAGCCGCCGTATCAGCCCGGCGCGAACCCACCGCCTCCGCCACCACCGTTCCGGGACATGTTCGGCAGACGTTGAACGAGGCAGTACTGTCGGAAGGGTAGTCGAAATACGTGTCGATAGAAGACACTTGAGCAATCCATCGACGAAATGCAATTGAGAAACGCATCGATGAAAGGTAAATTGAGAGTCGCATCGATGAAGTAATGGAGAGATGCATTCAGACGGAGTAGTTGGAAGAAGCAGATTGGCCAGAGACGAAGGCAGAGAGAGACATGAGCAAGTCATCAGAGTTGAACCGACCGAATTTGGAGAAGATTGTAAAATACCCCCCACGAGAGAAGGACTAGCCTACTTGAGCGCGAGAAGATGATAATTGAACAGGTTTTTGGATCCTATCATCGCCTCATTTCGTGGTTATGTGAATATGGTTGACATGGATGCATAGAGCATCGCCATGTCTCAGATGCCATGCCACCTTTGACGTGGTCCAACGACCTACTCTGGATAACAATAATAATACACCCATCGGCGACTATACATGGCACTTGATCCCTCTCACAGTTCTTCTAGTATGGATCGAAGTGAGCTGATACCGAACAATACTAGTACGGTTTGCAATGAAAACACTCGTGAAGATGCATTTGCATCGAGGTCAGCGTGCAATCATCTGCTAGGGTTAGTGTTGGGGTAGTCCGATCCACCTCCATAGTCGTAAAAATAATGTATATCGTTCGCTAGACGATATACAACGCTTCGTATGTTATTGTTGGTAGCATGCGATGTTACATTAATGATCTGTGGCCAGTGGCGGGCGTTCCTGTCCATATTGGTGCAAAAATCCGATCTCTTGGATATCATGTGCATAGCTTGCCTCAAATGTGTTGTACTCTTGCCCATTTCCACAACGTGTTCAAAAAAAAAAACCAAGGTGAAACCCCCCATAAATATATTTACACTGGCAGGTGTCGATTGGAATGGACTCGCAGATATACACCCATAGCGTTGAATCAGCAGCAAACAGTGATCCACCAGACGCAGTATTCATGCCATGTGAATTGTGCCAGAGCCATACATACCAAAGGCCAGATGACCAGTGAACCATGACAATATCTTCAAAGGTCCATCATCTACAGCAGAATAGCGAGAGACACGCAGAGTTACTACAACAGTGGGCAAGTGATGCGGACGTATGAACACATGATAGCAACGGCCAGTCAAGCAGGAAGGGCAAAAAGAGCCGCACGGACAGCAGCGATATTAATAAAAAGAATATACAAAAGAGCACATAGCACCATGTCCCAATGCACTTTGCTTTGATGAAGGGTTCAGAAAAAGAGAAACCCCGCCATCCTGGCGTCCCCGAATATATCCAAGAGGGCTTCAACGTCATGAAACACCGTAACTATGCGTTCAACGTATGCAAAAAATGCAACAAGGAAACCGCCCCTCAATCGTCTACTTGCCCGCCATAACATCAACGTACCTTCCACCCTTCTTCTTGCCGCCCTTGACGGTACTCTTCTTAGTGCCTGCGCTGGGAGGCCCGCCGAGCAAGTCGTCGAGACTGCTAGCGTGGCTCAGCGAGCTGGACGGGCGAGGCGGAGGCATCAAGCCTGCGGCACCGGGTCCACTCAGAACACCTGGAGGAGCACCGCTCATGGATGCTGGCGTTCCAACGCGTGAGGGCGGACCAGAAGGAGGGCCACTACCCAGAGGAGGTCCTGACGAAGTAGGTGGTCGGCTTCCAGAGCCGCTGGCAGCACGCGAAGGCGGGCCCATGGAAGGCGGACCAGAAGCAGCTGCGCTGGCGACACGGCTGGGAGGACCCCTGGGAGGAGGAGGCGTAGAAGCAACTGGTGTAGCGGCATCTGCACCGCCCTTCTTGTTGACCCACTTGTTCAAGTCCTTGTCGAAGTAGAACGAGTTCTGTTCACCAAGCTTGGCTCTCACAGGGCCAGGGCCAGGCATTTGCTCCTTCTTGCCACCGAACCAGCCTCCGAACCAGCCCTTCTTGTCCTTGTCGTTCTTGTCATCTTGTCCGCGAGCAGCGTCAGCTTCGGCTGCTGCACGGAAAGCGGCGTCGGCTTGACGGTCTGCCTCAGACTTGCTCGATGTGCTCTGTGACTTCAGAGCTGCAGCGCGTGCGACAATGTCATCGTCATCGTCGTCATCCATCATCGGCTTCCTACGCTTGGGTGCTTCTTCCTCTTCAGGTTCTGGCTCCGGCTCATAAGGCTGGTATGCAGGTGGCTCGTAGCCCGAGGAAGGTGGTGCGTAAGTGCTACCACTTTCAGCCTCGAAGCCCTGAGGCTCCGGGGCAGAACCAGGTAGGTCGTCCTTCGTGTTGCTCACGCCGCCCTCAGGATCAGCTGCAGCAAAAGGCTCTTCGGGGATACGTGGCGAGCCATAGCCAAAGCCATCTTGCTCAGCAAACATGGGTTTAGGCTCATAGCTCTGGTTGGAAACCTGGCTCATTGCGCTACCTCTCCTAGAGCCGTTGTTGTTGTAAGGTGCATGTTGGTCGCTAGCGGCTCGCTCTACCTCGGGACGGGGTACACCCATCGATGGCGGGCTTAGCAAGTGAGATTGAGGCGTGTAGCTGTTGTATCTCGAAGAGCTCGGTCTGCTCGAGTCAGAGTGGGCCATGCCAAACCCGCTAGGGATCTGAGGCTCGTACGAGCGGTCGGAGTCCATGGAACTCCTCGAAGGCGCAAATTGGGATGGGACCGATGGCGCATATTTGTTGCCAGATGGGATAGGCTGAGGCACTGATGCTGCACCGCCGGGAGCATACCTACCCTGTGGCGCGGCCGGCGTAGATGCTTGTGCTGAGACAGGCTGGAAGGCAGGCTGCAACCCGTTGCTAGCCATCATCGGGTTGTACAGCTCCGTGCTCGAACTGTTGCGAGAGATGGTGCTCTGGTTGGTGTTTACTGCACCGAAGGGGCTGCCATCAGCGCCTTGGCCTTGTGCTGGGTTGTTGGGGTCAGCTTCTCCCTCGTCACCAGCCACGAACTTGGTGAACCAGCTTCCGACACCTGACGACACCTTGTCCATCGCTGGCCTGGTGAAGAACTTGCCTCCAGAACCTGCTGTCTGTGGCGTTTGAGAGAGGAATGCACTGAAGCTGATGAGCTCTTGTGCAAGGGACTGGTTGTAGTACCCGCTTGGCTTGGTAGTTGACCGAATAGCCGAGTCAATGTGGTTGCAATAACTCTCAGCCTTCTGCTTCTGACCATAAGAGGCCAGCTGTTGACCATGCATGAGCTTGTAGGCTTGCAAATGGGGGATGTAGCTCGCCACGGAAGAAGGAGCAGACAAGGAGGAGGCATATTCGTAGATTTCCGTGAGGATGATCGAGTCAAGGTTGGCGTCACCTTTGGTGTGGTTTGCGCCAAGCAGCACGAACGAAGCTTCGGTGTCATCGGCACCAGAGTGCTTTGCAAGCTGTCGAGCGAACAGATAGCATATGTGGGCAGCCTCGCATCTGCCATAGCTTGCAAGAAGCTTGCCAAGAGCAACAAGCGACTGCGTGTCAGTTGGTGTGCGGTTGCTTGAAACGAGAGCCAGTGTCTCCCGCCATTGATCGAGTCCTTCCAATGGATTGCCAGCTCGGCTGCCGTCTGTCTTGCTCATCATCAGGAAGCCGGCACGTGCTGAAGGCGGCACAAGCTCGTCGACGCAGTCTTCCGCGCTGCCGGCGAAGACTTGATAAAGTGCAGCCAGACTGCGTCCATCTCCGCCACTGGTCCTAACTTGTGACCTGACAAAGGACGAAACAATTTGTTTCCACATGTCTGGGCCCATCGTTGAAGCAAGCAAGAGAGCGTGACCCCATAGTTTCTTCTCCTCCGCGATCCAGACAGCGCGCTCACGTTGGCCCTCGAAAAGAGCTTGACGAAGTTGCACCAGGACAGAAGTGTCTACTGGATCAGGCTGAGCAGCAGCGGATGCAGGGCTCTGGAGGTCGGCCACCTGGCCCATTTGAGCAAGCTTCGGCAGCAAGATTTTCCGTACCTCCTCTTCAATCTGAGGAGATCCTTCGAGTGCACCGTCGTGCTCCAGGTAGACTCTCATGATCTTCCAGAGGAGAAGCTTTTCTTCAGAACCCTTCTGCGCATCACTTGGTTGATTGAAGTCCAACAAGACGCCTTCGGTCTCGCGTTCCAGATCTTCGATCTTGCCTGTCATCCACGAAAGAAGCTCTTTCTTCTTGCCCTTGCTTCGTGCAGGCAGTGGGCCAGGGAACTTGGTGTCGCGCTCCTTCATTGGCATGAAAGTACTTGCATCTTCCATAGTGATCGTACCGGGAGTACATTTGATGCTTGGTATGCCGTGACCGGGCGCGAAGAAGGTAGACTGCTTCGGGAAACTGTGAATAACTGTACCGGAAGCGCTCCATGTGAAGATGGGATGTCCCTTCCAGCGCTCGAGCGGGTCTTGTGCTCTCTCGTCTTGAGGCACCGCAAATGGCAAATCTCGTAGCATTGTTGGTTGCCTTCTATGCCCCAGTCTAGGATTCTGCGAATGCGGTTTTGTCGTTTGCTGCACGTCTGTCTTTGGTAGAGATGGCGGCAAAGGCGGTCCCACTTGACCAGCAACTGGACGGTCGAAAGCAGCAGCTGCAGATCTTGCTGTTTTCATCACGGCGCCAGGTGACTGGGTTTGTGATCTCTTGGGTGGTCCAGCGTGGGCAAGGCCGTAAGCAGGATCACTGCTGGCGCTTGTGCTGGGAGGCGTATACTTGGCACCAGTGGAACCCCTTCGCTCTGGTGAAAGCATTCCATTCATGGTGGGAGGAGAAGTAGGAGTGAAGGGCACGTCTTGGGCTTGATCTTGCGGTTCCTGCTGAGTTCGTAAGGGCCGTTCGTGCATAGCGAGAGGACTGCTGGTTCTTGGAGCAAATGGCTGGCCTTGAGGCGATCGGCCGAATGCTGCAGGTCCTGAGGGCTGGGGCGCTGAAGAGTAGCGCTGTACCGGCTGAGGTTGAGTCTGCGTTCGTGCAGCCGGAGCCGGTGAATATCGGGGGGCAACTGATGGCACCTGGGCGGTAGCAGCTGGCGCTGGGGAGTAACGGGCGGAAGCTGCTGGTGCGGTGTTGGTCGTTGGCGCAGGGCTGTAGCGTCCACTGCCTGCTCCGTTGGTCACATTCTGCTGTGTGGTAGACGCGGGGGCTGTCGATGGGTCCGGGAAGAGCGGTGTCTTGCCTGGTTGTGTAAGGCCCTGTGGGAAATTTGGCTGTTGTGCCGGAGTAGGTGGACCAGTAGGTCTCGGCGGTTGTTGCATGGGGGGACCTCGAGCAGGGGGCGCTTGGAAACCTTGAGATGGCAATGGTGGAGTAGGTGCACCTGCTGGTTGAGGATTGTAGACTCCGGATGGCCTCGCGCGGAGTTTCGGCTTCACAGGAAGGTCGGCAAAGAATCCACTGTCAGTCTTGGGGGTTGTCGTTGAAGACACTGGAGGTGTGGCAGTAGCAGCAACGGGCGGCAACGTTGGAGTGTTGGTCGCACTTGGCATCGGAGGAGGAGCACTGTTGCTACTGGGTGGAGCAGTGGGCTGGTGGAAGCTACTGCTCCTGGGTGGGGGAGTTGGAAATTGACTGGAAGACTCGCGTGGCGTTGCTTGTGGGCGTCTTCTTGGTTTTACTACCTCCATTGGCAGATCATAGGGCGACTGGTAGCCACCTTTAGCCTTATCGACAAAACTTTGTGCGCTTGAGATGGGTGGTCTTTGAGCGTCTTGAGCAGTGCCGGAGTGATTGTGGACATCGAAGAGTCCGGTGGATGGAGTGCCACCTGAACGGGACATATTCTGCTCTATGAATGGAGTGCCCGGTGTGCTGATCGCTGGTTGTTGGAAGGAATGCTGCATTGTACTCGGCGTGTAAGATGTTCCTGTGACACTCGGTTGTTGTGAAAGCATCTGCGATTCGTCCACAGAGCCTCCAAGGAAATCATCGTCCTCTAGAAGTCCATCATCGTCGTCTCCGAAGAGCGTGGCAGGATCGAGTTCTTCGTCTCCGAGGATGTCGTCGTCGTCAAGCGCAGCTGCAAAAGCCGCAGCCAAGTCCTCTTCAACAGGGTTGGCATCCGCAGCAGGCGCAAGATTGAGATTTTCTATTGCGAGTCCTTCCACTGCGTGTGAATCCTCTGCCTGGTTACCCAAAAGCTCTCCAAAGGTGTCGTCAGCATCAGCGTCTGACCATTGATCGTCTGCCGCAGTTTTGGTTTGCTCAATATTGTCTTCTGCGTCAAATGAGGGCGCCTCCTCGGCCTTGTATTGTGCTTGATTTCCCAACGAATCGTCAAATGATGTATCATTGACAGATGTCGACCATTCGTCTTGTTTGGAATTGCCTTTCGGTAGTTCATCTTCACCAAGCGTTCCGTTCGAGAACACATGGGCTTCCTCAGAAACTGCAGCATCCTTGACGATCTCACCGAATGCATCGTCGTCATCCACAGGCCACTCGGGCTCAGCCGCTTCTTTCTGAGTAGTAGGCTCGACCGGTAGATCGATGGGAAGCGCTTGCGTCTGCGGTTGTTCCTGCTCTGATGTCTGCTGGCCGTCCAAGAGATCCCCAAAAGTCTTGTCATCTCCAGCTGCAGGCCAGTCTTGATCCACAACTTGCATGTGTTCAGTTGATGATTCCTGACGATCCTTTGGTGGTGGTTCCGTGAAGTTGGTTGTAAACGAACGTTCAATCATAGCTGAGTGCGGTGCCGTGGTTTCCGAAGGTACTTGGTCGACTTGGCCATCCATATCATCATCGAAGCCATTTTGCTGAGGCTCGAAAGTTGGCGCGCGGCTCAGGATTCCAGTTTCGGGTGCAGGTTGCTCGTCGGCCATAAGTGGTGCCTCTGCACTCTCGTCTAATGCCTTCTCCATCTCCGTGACTTCGCCCTGGTAATCGTAGTGTTCCTCAGGCCTGTGAATATCCTCTTGAGCAGCCTCTTGATCCACCTGTTCCACTCCACCCAGAGCTGGCTCCGCCAAAGCTGAAGACGCTTCGCTGGGCACTTCGGGCAGGTGTTCTTCTAATCCCAATGCTTGCTCTTCAACAGTCTCATCTGGGTTGAAGACTGCAGCATCCTCGTCGTGCGACACTGGCACACTCTCTTCATCCACAGGGTGGTCGTGATGGCTTATAGGAGCTTCCACATCTACTATGGTCTCAGGTTGCATGTCAATCTCCTCGGGCTCAGCGGTCGACTTTGTGACGTGCACCTCCTCTTCTACACGGATGTGTTGGCTTTGCACAGGTGCCACCGAAGCCGCTTCTTCGTCAGGATCGGTTCCAGCAGTCGGTTCTATCCGCTGGTCCTGAGGTGTAGACTCCTGCAATCGATCAAAGAATCCATCATCGTTCTCTTCTGCTGCGGGCTGCGTTGCCGCTGGCTTCGTAGGCTCGGTATCGGGTCGTAATGCGGGATTCCAGGATGCCGAGTTCGTGTTCGAGGGAGTGGCTCCAGTGTAGGCGTTGCCGAAGTTGGGATAGTCGTCGTCGTCCATGGTATGTATTATATTTGCGCGCACGCAATGCGAACGCTGGAAATGAGAAACGATACAATATTACTGCGCGAGAGTCAGCTCGCCGTCGCGGGCGTGGGCGGAGGAGGAGGAGGAGCAGGTCGCGCGAAGGACAGCTAGCTAGCTGATCACAAGCAAGCAAGCAGCAAGCATCCCTTTGCGTACGGCGGAGGATTATCGAGGCTTCGCTTACCTGTACAGAGCGCGGCGGAAGGGAAAAGATTGGATTTAGTAGTACACAGCAAGCATCACAGCGCGCGTGCAGGAGGAGTGCAACAGCAATGCAATGGTGGTGGTGGTGAATGGCTTAGGGAGGCAGATAATAGGAGAGGCTAAGGTATTCTCCATATGATGCCAGCTCTCTCTCTCACGGTACAACGCGCAGTGCACGGCCTCGGCTGGGCGAGATCCGCGTCTGACACCAGCGGCCCTTAGTACTAGTCCGTGGACTTGGGCGTTGATGAAACGGCTGCTTAGGATGCAGGAGGCAGCAGCATACCGCTACTACGACCACTGCTATCCAGACAAAGGATCTTGACATCTTTCGCCTGCAACAACAACAACAACAACACTTCTCACACCTCCATACGGCAACCCGCAATCGACCAACCACACCGCCATGAACTAAATACTAAACCAACAATCCTCCACGCCTCCCCAGACCCCGGATGAGGTATGAACCCTCCCAACGGCCTTGCGAAACCGGCCACGCCGGACGACCCTTACGATGACAACGACTCCGACCTGGACCTCGACCTGAACGAGCTAGATCCTGTTCCATCCGCTGCACCAATACTATCACGAGGGCAATCCAGCGCCGCCCGCCAGAGTTACGACTATGGAGGCCAAATACCGATGCGCAATCTGCGCTTTGGAGGAAGACGGCGACCTCGAGAGGAAGATGAGGACATGGAAGCGCTCCTCGACGATACCGACGGCACAGCAAAGCGAGAGACCAACAGCTTCGGCGGTGACGATGCGCCGATGCTGAACGGCAGCTCACGGCGCATGTCGCAGCAAGGCATGGATGTGTTCCCAGAAGCGACACCAAGGAAGGGTGTTTGGAAGTACATGCCCTTTGCTGGGAAGCGGAGCTCCTCGATCGCTTTGCCTGCGAGTGCCATCGAGGAGGCAGAAGAAGAGCACGATCCATCGGCGCAACGGATTGTCTTTGCTGCTCAAAAGCAGAGCGCCCGATTCCCTGCCAATGCAGTTTCCCACGCCAAATATACGCCCTGGTCCTTCCTACCACGGACGCTGTACAACGAGTTCAAGTTCTTTATTAATATGTACTTCCTCTTGGTCGCTCTGTCACAGACTATACCAGCGCTTCGCATTGGCTACTTGAGCACATATGTCGCGCCTTTGGCCTTTGTTATTTGCATCACCCTCAGCAAAGAGGCATATGATGATGTTTACCGACGGAAGAGAGATAACGAAGCGAACAGCGAGCCGTACACGGTATTGCGATTGGATGAAAGTGCAGCACAGGGTCGCAACGGGGCTGGCAAGAAGAAGGGCAGCAGATTGTCAGATCGAAGAAAAGGAAAGAGGAGACAGACGGAACAAGAAGACCGCATATCCCAAGCAGATCGCGAAGAGCAGGCAGCCGAAGATGTGGACGCACCTTCTGCCGGTGTCACGGAGACGGTCAAGACCTCAAAGGACCTTGCTGTGGGCGATATCATTGTTCTAGGAAAAGATCAGCGAGTCCCGGCGGACGTGGTAATACTGAAGAGCTTTTCAACAGAAACAACTGCCTACACAGATGAGCCACTCTCCGCTGGACGGAGGTCGGAGGCACTCTTGGAATTTGGCGAGCGTACACCAGAGTCCAGTACTTTCTCGCAGGCCGAGGCGGCGAATGGCCAAGAGCTGGAGAACCTCACGACATCAGCCGACCCCAGTGGAGGAGGTGAAGCTTTTATTCGAACCGATCAACTGGACGGAGAGACAGACTGGAAGCTCAGGCTAGCATCTCCACTGGCGCAAACATTACCCGAGAGCGAGTACGGCCGGCTTCGTATAACTGCAGGCAAGCCAGACAAGAAGGTCAACGATTTTGTTGGTACTGTTGAACTCGTGGCAAAGTCGCGCACAGCATACGACCCTCCAGCAGACAATTTAGAGAGCGCCACGCCGGACGCACCCAACTCAAGCCCGTTGACTATCGACAACACAGCATGGGCAAACACAGTGCTAGCTTCCAGCACAACCGTGCATGCAGTGGTGATATACACAGGACCTCAGACTCGAGCGGCACTTGGTACGTCGGCATCGCGTTCGAAGACTGGTCTCTTAGAATTGGAGATCAACTCTTTGACAAAGATTCTGTGTTTCCTAACTGCTTTCCTCTCTTTCCTGCTGGTGGCGTTCGAAGGGTTCGAAACACACGAAGGACGCCACTGGTACGTTGCTGTCATGCGGTTCCTAATCTTGTTCAGCACAATCGTGCCGATCAGTCTGAGAGTCAACCTCGACATGGGCAAGTCGGTGTATGCCTGGTTCATTCATCGTGATCCAGGCATTCCTGATACTGTGGTTAGAACCTCCACAATTCCGGAAGATTTGGGCAGAATCGAATACCTGCTGTCTGATAAGACCGGAACTCTGACCAGCAATGAAATGGAGCTGAAGAAGGTTCATGTTGGCACTGTAAGCTATGGCGGTGACGCCATGGAGGAAGTGACCAGCTATGTCAGTCAGGCATTCGCAAATAACGGAAACCCCGACGCCCTTTTCACACCATCTGCGAACTTTGAGGCACTAAGCGGCGCAACACGGACGAGGCGCGAGATCGGCATTCGAGCCAGAGATCTGGTGCTGGCACTGGCTTTATGTCACAACGTCACGCCAACAGCCGAAGAAGACGCAAACGGAGAGCCCATCACCGCATACCAAGCCTCGTCGCCTGACGAAATTGCCATCGTGCAATGGACAGAACAGGTTGGTCTGCGTCTAGCACACCGTGACCGCAAGAGCATAACCCTACAGTTTTCCCGGGACGGACGAAACGTGGTCAAGGTCGAAGTGCTCAACGTGTTCCCCTTCACCTCTGATAGTAAGCGCATGGGTATCGTCGTTCGTTTCCAACGCTTTGCCACAGACAGCAAGCACAGCGAAGAAGACGAGATCGTCTTCTTCCAAAAGGGCGCGGATACTGTCATGACTACCATTGTTGCCGCAAACGACTGGCTCGACGAAGAGACTGGAAACATGGCCCGCGAAGGTCTGCGTACGCTGGTGATTGGACGAAAGCCATTGACCAGTCAACAATACGCCGCCTTCTCCACAGCATACTCCGAAGCATCCATGAATCTGCAGAACAGAGACCGCGAAATGGCGAGCGTGGTAAAGCAACACCTCGAGAACAACCTTGAGCTGCTCGGCGTGACCGGTGTTGAAGATAAGCTTCAGCCGCATGTGAAACCATCACTTGAACTTTTGCGAAACGCTGGTATCAAGATTTGGATGCTGACGGGTGATAAGGTGGAGACTGCACGCTGTGTTGCAGTGTCTTCCAAACTCGTATCCCGTGGTCAGCATATACACACCATCGCCGGACTAAAGCGAAAGGACACTGCGCTGGACGCCCTGGCACCTTTGGCGAACCGCCCGAACGCTGCCTTGCTGATCGACGGCCAGAGTCTTGCACTCTATCTGACTCATTACCGGTCGACGTTCATCTCTACAGCGGTGAAGCTCCCTGCTGTGATCGCCTGTCGATGCTCACCCACTCAGAAGGCTAGCGTCGCTCTTCTGATCCGTGCTTTTACCAAAAAGCGCATTGCTTGCATAGGTGACGGAGGCAACGACGTGAGCATGATCCAAGCTGCTGATGTTGGTGTGGGTATCGTGGGCAAGGAAGGCCGACAGGCCTCGCTCGCTGCCGATTTCTCCATCACTCAGTTCGCGCACCTGACAAAGCTGCTCGTATGGCATGGCCGTAACAGCTACAAACGCTCAGCCAAGCTTGCACAGTTCGTTATCCACCGTGGTCTGCTCATTTCAGTGTGTCAGACCGTGTTCAGCATCGGCTCTGCTTTCGAGCCTGTTGCACTTTATCGCGACTGGCTTTTGGTCGGCTACGCTACAATCTACACCATGATGCCTGTGTTCTCACTCGTCCTCGACCGCGATGTCGACGAAGGCCTGGCTAATCTTTACCCTGAATTGTACAAAGAACTCACGTCAGGCAAGAGCCTCAGCTACCGCACCTTCTTCATCTGGGTCGGCATCTCAATCTACCAGGGTCTCATCATCCAGGGCGGCTCCCAACTTCTAGTGCCCAAGTTCCACACCTCCGCACCCACCACATCTCACCCTACAACCGAGACCGGCGACACAGGCCCCTTCTCACGCATGGTGCTCCTCTCTTACACGGCCCTGGTAGTCAACGAGCTGATCATGGTCGCCGCAAGCATCACGACGTGGCACCCCATGATGTACGTCACGATCTTGGCCACGGCCGGGATCTACTTTGGCAGCTTGCCGTTCCTGGGTGAGTACTTTGATCTGAAATGGATGCTAGACCTGGGTTTCTGGTGGAGGTTCGCGGCGATCTGCGGGGCTAGTCTGGTGCCTGTCTGGGGCGGGAAGGTGATTAAGACGTATGTGAAGCCGCCGAGTTATAGGAAGGTTAGGGGATAGATCAGATAAATTGGAATTGTGGATGTGTTGTGATCTTCTGATCTTCTGTTGATCTAGATGTTTTGGATGCGTGACACTGAATGACAAATTTGAGATGGACGTGGTGTGTCCAGCGCGACACGAGTCTGAGAAAGATGTCATCGTGAGCACCCTTTCGTTTCTGGATGATGCACACTTCTCTCCAGATGGGTTACTTCATATTGGTTCGTTGTCTCGTGACACCTGCGTTCAGAGGTCACGAAGGTCTCACCGAATCATGCCCGGTTGTACTCACTTACATTGTCGACATCAGATTGCAAGACACATTTACGTGCTCCTCAGTCAGTTGTTGTGCCGATACTCGGGCCGAAGCCCTGTTGTCTATGCTCCGTACTTCCTCGTGGGCTAACGTGACAGCGTACCAAACAGTCTCGCGAAATTACCCAAAACATCGAGGTGAGAGTTTGTCTCGGCGGGCGGGTGGAAATGAGGTGAGAGGAGGGATGCTGGGTTTCACCTGCTGGAAGGGACGAAATTCACTATAGCTGTCTGTCAGTGCTTCTACTTTCGCGTGGGAAAAGGCGACTCATGGGCTGGGCTATGACGGCTCGCTTGACAGTCGACAGTCCTGACTGAGGTCACTGCATGCTTCCAGCAAGCAGTCTACGCATGCTGCGTTGACGATGTGTGCCTTGCGTTGCGCACGTGTGCCGTGCAACGGTCGCTGTCTTCTGGGCTGGCGTGGCAGATCCGCTGGGGGTTCTGTGCGCTCGTGGAGAACAAGGCACGTCGCCTTCTAGAGTGTCTTACAGACTCGCACACACTGCTCGGTGTCTCGAGGCGTTGACCGCTGGTGTGCCCGCTGCTCTTATCATCACTCTGCACGACAATACTATCACCATGGCCGCGACGTCATGGGCAGTGTCGGTGCTCCCTCCGTCAGCAGAGACACGGTGCCCTTGAGGGTGTCGGCCTCTTTCTCTGCGAGCGACTCGATTGCCACTGCCGGAGCGCTATTTCGCTCACGCAATGCAATCACTTACCCTTCGTCTCGGCGGCTGGGAGTCGCAGGTCTCGCCAGCCACGGCCCCCAATCAAACAGCGTAGGTTGCATGCACGCCGGCACTTGTGCGACGGCTGTGTCCAGTCCAGTCTCCTGATGAGATCTATTCTCGGGAATCGCGGACACGTCACGACGTCTGACAGCAGCGTGCATACATGCAGCGCCTGGCAGCATGCACCGGCTGGAGAAGCGCGAGCCGTGAGAGCCTCTCGTACCTGGCCTAGAGATTAAAGCTGGCGTACCTGCGCTAGCCGGTGATCACAGAGTGGAGCGCGATTGAATGAGGGCCGAGGCCTCTCGCCCGTTTCTCTATCCCCACTTCTGGCGCGCAGTGCAGACGAACCTGGGAAGGATTCGTGTAGCTGAGCTTCCTTCTCACAACACGTCGCCCGTTTGTGGCCTCTTGCTGAGTAGCGATGACACGATCCGTCGTCTTCGGACGGACCGAGCACTGTTGTCCGCAGCGAACGGCAGTCTCATCACGCCTGCAGGGCAGACGGCACAGCCATTCAACGCTGCTCAGAAGGTTTTCGGCGCAGACCCAGCGGCCAGGATGTATGTCGAAAGACCCCAGCAGCCGTTGGAAAGCCGTTCGCTTTGGCTGGCGCCATCTCACGCTATCCGCGACTCCCGGTCGGGGTCACCCATGCAAAGCGTGGAGCCAAACACTCTGCAGCGCGTTGTCGTGTCTGCGAATGGCAGACACGAGCAGGCGTTGTTTTGGTTGTTTACATCGCCCACCATCCGAGCGTGGCGGCGCGGCAGCCAGGGCTGCGCGAGCAATCAATAGCACCAGGTAAGCTTAGCTCGTGCCAATCAAGACGCCATTCTGGGTCGCCGTGGGTGTTCCCTGCTACGCCCAGCGATCGTCCACGCGAGCCGTTATTCCCATTGCGCGCTCATCTCCACCGTTACTAGCAATCCCCAACTTCTCCACCGCGTCGCTGAAGATGCCGTGTCGCCGGACGGACTCGTGTGCTCGATTTGATTCGGACATTGACGCAGGTGGAGCACGTGAGGAAGCGCTGTCTCGATTTCCCGGGTCGTCCTGCAAGTCAGTACAAGGGTTACCTGGAACCAGCTTCTGTGGAACATCCGAACACGCCAAGGGCTCCCGATGCGGTTGATATTACAGTTGTCTGCAGCCGCCTCGCTGTCACTCTGCATTTCACTCGGCACCCTCTCGCGTACCGTTCTCGCGCTGCGTCCGCCAGCTCGCGTGTGTTGGCCGTCAACAAGGGTCCCGCGACTGGTCTCTGTCTACCCGAGACACAAACAACTACTACCTCTGCCTGGACGATTATCGATCAAGGGTACATTGTCGGATCCTTTCGCCGCCTCTTGACCTTGACCCTTGGGAAACTCGCTGCAGTTGAGAAATTGTCGATTCCATGAATTCGACGACGCCTACCTGGATCCTGGACGGACCTGTTACTTTTCTGGACTAGAGAGCTGTCACATTTTGTGATTGAGGCGCTCCTCTTACATACAGCTCGCAATGGCTTTTGCTCTTAAAGATGGCACGGCCCAGAAGGCAGCTTTTGGGCTGGCTGTGCTTTCGACTGCTACGCAAATAGCATTATCTGCTATCGTCACTCGTTTGGCAACTATCACACCCAGCTCGAGTCCTCTTTTCGGTGCAACGATCGCTGCTGTGGTCTTCGACTTCATCGTTCTTGTCATTCTCGCCGGCATTGTCGGTTTCACACTCGTTGCTCGATCAAGAACAAGCAGGACGCTTCAGCTCTCACTCAGTGCCACGTCATTCGTGCTCTTCATCACGGCAAGCATATTGTCGATTTACGTCTTGGGACGGACTTGGACCACCAACGGGTTCGTCAACAACGACAACGACAGACCTTCCAAGACACACGGACTGGTCCTCGCTGGATTCGTCGTCTGGACTATCAACATGGTTGCCCAAACCACCCTCCACATTTTCCGCTCGCTACGAAAGCGTGAGCAAGCACCTACAGTTCAACCTGAGATGATTGTTGAACGCCAAACAACCCCACGATCGATTAAGAGATCGCTTTCTATTCCTCTGAAATCACTATCACCAAACTCGTCGCCGTTCTCACGCTCGACGTTCGAGGCCAGCTCACCTACCCTTTCCAACTACCGCTCGACCAGTGCCAACTCCTCCACGATCAGGCACTCAATTCAGCAAGTGATCCGACCTATCACTTCCAGGACAAAGTTGATGCTCACACATGGTCCCACTCCACGCGACTCTGGCAGCTTTGCCGCCCCACGTGAAACAGACTCGCTTGAGATCTCTTGCCGTGGTGATGGGTTCGAGAGCTGGGATACTTCTGCGGTGGAAGAAGGATTCACCAACCCATTCGTAACAAGGCCTACGCTCGGTAGGAAGAGGCTCGAGGCTATTCCAGGTAGCCGCCCAGTGTCACCAGCAAAGCCTCTCGATGGTCCCTTCCCAGAACTCGAAGACCCAGTCACTCCAGAGAAACTACCTCTTCCAGACTCGCCAATGCAGTCACCCGTCATGCTGGCATACGACAACGAGTCCATGGTCAGCTTACCAGTATCTCCTTCCCTGCGACGCACAAGCTCAAGTCACGAAGCACACATCCACCCTCTCTTCCGCTCTCACTCACCCACTCCACCGCCTACGCCATCCGCCGATACGATCATCACCGCTTCGCCCTTCGCCGGTCAAGTCGTTCATGGCGACCAGTACATGGCTCCCAGGAGGATGCAGTCACGGAACAACAGCCGACCGAGCTCGCCGCACTCTATCGCTTCGCCTCGCTCGGGTAGTGTCACTAATCTGAGGAGACCTTCCAACCTCTCGAACAGGCATCCGCTTGATCTTGAGCCGGAGGACGTCCCTGAGATGCCGAAGCTGTGATTTTGCAATGGTGCTGAGGACTGTTCCTCCGTCCGGCTTGAAGCGACGATGTGACTACGAGGGCTCGCTATTCTCTCCGAGGCTTTGAGATTGTTCTGGTGGGGATGATTGTTGCTCCGTCCAGTCTCATTCGACGATGCACCATGAGCGCTCTTCTCTCCGGAGAGGAGAGTTTGGTGTTGCTTCCGGTGGCACCGGACTGACCATCACTCCAATCGTCTTACGAGCGAATCGGGCGCGTGTTCTCAGTGTACCGAGTCTCGTTCTTGAAAGGGTGCAGATGGCCGCATCTCCATTATTCAACGAGCCGATGCACATGCAGTAATGATCGCTCGATGCTAAGTTCATCCATACTTAAGGCTGTGGCTGAATGCATCACCAAAATTCTGAACAACGTAGCATACAGATGGACTGGCTCTCTCGGTGGTCATTACAACATTGGTATGCTCCTGGCATCACTGACAGTACCACGTCTGTCATCACCGCAGCACACAAATGGCTTGGCTCTCTCAATGGTCAGCACAACATTGGTATACTTCTGGTATCACCGACAACACCACGCCTATCATCACCGCCCACCAAGATCTAAAGACAATTCACCATTCTGCCACCAATCTTCTGATACACCAGCAGGTACGACTGGAACTCTGCGCCCTGCGCCCGCGCAAGAACCTGCTCCTTCGTCTTCTTGTCGTCGATCTCCTTGTCGTCATTGCAGAAGACAAAGCCATTCCCTCCCTGGGATCTCACCATCGAAACGTAGTGGCCCCCTTTCAGCGTTTCGCCCTCATGGGCCACAACTCCGTTCAGCTGGTATGACAAACTGCCATCGCTATACTCAGACAGATCCAGCCGATCGGAACACTTTACGCGGTCCATGACTTTCCGGAGTCTCCCGTAATCGTCCATGCGCATGCGCTTGAGTTGAATGATCAAGATCTCCGGGCTAACAACGATCCTCGTGGATCTCTCACGGTCACCTCTCTGCTGGTAGCCTTCGAAGATCTCACAAGCATCCGAATCGCACTCCAACCCAAGGAGAGTTTCACTTGCAAAATGCTGCTCAAGATACCATTGAATGTCTCTCCTCTTGTTTCCATTGTGGGGCAATGCGAGGCTGAGGCCAATCTCCTTTTCCGGTCTCACATGGACCTTACCGCAGTCCTGGCAAACCCAAGTCTTCTTTACTCTCAACCTGAACAGGCGATTCATGGCTACATTCCTATGGCGATGTCAGTTCTCAATGGACTTGCACTTCAATCATGGATCCACGGCTTCTGGTAGCACGCTGGAGAGAACCACATGGGGGTGAAACACTTACCTGATCTCATGAGGCCCATTGCCGTTGACATACTTGAGCATGTTGGTGAGCTCAAGGAAGAACTCGTGCGCATCTTGCTGGCCGGAGTTATTCATGTCGTTGACTTTGCTTTTATACGGTCGGAGGAATGGATACGCCTTGCCAGGCTGCACATGGTTGTCCATGGCGGTGTTGACATTGTCGAGAGCCCTGTAGCGACGCTCCGTCTGCAGGCGTTTATCACGGGCGCTGTGTTGACGTTCGTCTTCGCCGTTCAACCAGTACTCCTGGGCCAGGCCTCGCAGGGCGCAGAAAACGCAGTTGTCTCCCGGTGTGGCGCATCTGTCGTGGCGGTCGACGAGGTAGCGGTAGAATTCCGGCGTGTGCAGCAAGCACTGCAGTACAGCGTTGCGGTAGCACTGGAGGCCACGGTTTTCCAATCCTTTGGTCTTGTGTACGCTCTTGGACGATTTTTCTGGTCTCACAAAGGGCCAGCCTTTACGGATGCGGCCGTCGATGACACGTCCGAGATCTCTGACTTTGCGGATTGCCGACATGGTTGTATTGGGTTTGGCTTGCTTGTTGTATTTGTTGCGAACGGGTACTCGGGCAAAGACCAGCTCTGTCAGATTGCGTTGGTCTGGGGATGTATTGACGGTTGTGTTGTTGTTTGCAAGAGTCGTACGCGCAGGCAGCAATCAATGCTTTTCGTGGTGCAAGAAGAGAAGAGATATCAGCAAGCAAGAAGAAAAGAAGGTTGAAGGAAGAGACGTGGAAGAAGAGTAGGAGAGCAGGAGGCAACTCTCTGATGAGGATGCAGGACTCATTTCGTTTTTCTTTTGTTCGTTTCTATTGTCTGATTGTCACTGGGACGGCCGAGTATACACTTCATGGCTCTTTTCTTATTGTTCGTGCAATGACCTCACGGCCTACAATAGCAGATAATGATAGTATCTATTGATGAAACATATTTTGAAACACCTTCTTCGAGATCCGCATCGTTGCAGGTGGTCGCGTTGCGTAGGCATGAATCGGGCATATCGCTGGCTACTTGAGGAAGCAATCAAGAAATTTCCTAAGATAGCATGAGTTCTTTGTTTGGTCTGTATTTGCTTAAGTTTGGACAAACGAGTGAACTGCGATCATTTGTTCTGCTAGTCTGCGCACGGGCCATGACACACTTCGAGATGCACATCGCCGTGTGAGGACTCACAACCAGGGTGCCTGCGCCACATCTCAATTATCCGCCCAGTATTGCCAAATCGCCTGATTCCCAGCAATCATAAAGATAATGTCTACACAACCGACAGGCGAGGCCTACGAAGAAGAGCACGTCCACACAGTCTATGAGCAAATTGCTTCACATTTTTCGTCAACCCGGTATAAAGTACGCCCAGCCTGTATCTCACCGGCGATAAATAGCAGTGACTGCATGCTGATATTCATCTCAGCCATGGCCAATTATCGAACGATTCTTGAAAGGACTTGAACCCGGCTCCGTTGGTCTGGATGTAGGCTGTGGCAACGGCAAATATCTGGCTGTAAATCGTGACATATTTATTGTCGGATCAGACAGGTACGCTGATTGCAATTCCTAATGCTCCCACAAAGTCTGCCGATCTCGTTTCCTCAAGGCGAAAAGGTTTAAATGTTCTATGATCACATGTTCTAATACGATTCCTCCAACTTAGATCAACCAACCTCGTCACAATCGCCTCCCAACACCAACCGCACTCCGTCGCAGTAGCAGACATCCTCTCCCTGCCACATCCCTTGAACGCCTTCGACTTCGCCATCTCAATAGCAGTCGTGCACCACCTCTCCACCACAGAACGCCGCGCAGAAGCCATCCAGTCCATCCTCGCGCACCTCAAGCCCGGTGGCAAAGCGCTCGTGTACGTCTGGGCTCTGGAGCAGGAGAGCAGTCGACGTGGATGGAGCGAGAAGGACGATCAGGATGTCATGGTGCCTTGGGTGATGCGGGCGAAGAAGCTTAAGAAGGGAGAGGAGGCGGAGCAGCAGGAGGATAAGACGTTCCATCGGTATTATCACCTTTACAAGCAGGGTGAGTTGGAAGACAACGTGAGGGAGGCTGGGGGTGTAGTTGTGGAGTCGGGGTATGAGAAGGATAATTGGTGGGCTATTGCTGAGAGGGTCGAGAGTTGAGACGTCTAATGATGTACGGATGGACTTCAGCGATATTGCCTCTTCATTCGAGTTGAGGGTCTATGGAAATTCCAGGACCTTCTCAGCTCCCTTCTCAGACTCTATACTAGAGTGATTTTCTCGAAAGTGTTAACCATGCCGAAACGCTTCTTGTCTTCCTCAGACACCACTGCGTTGCCCGGCCTGTCGACCACCAAAGACTTCATACCCGCGGCAATAGCAGCCTCCACCTCCTTGACATTGTCACTGAGGAACAGAATCGACTCAGGCGCCACCTTACACATCAAGCGTCAGCATGAACAATCCTCTTCCAACTTCACGAAAGACAGAAAAAGAAAATCTCACCTTCAACTCCCCCGAAATCTTCTCATAACTCTCCCTCTCAGCCTTCAACCCAGCATTAACAGTATCAAACCAACCCCCCGAAACCAACTCCTCCAAATTCTCCGTCCCCTCGCTCCCCTTAACATGCCTCATCAGCAACTTCTGCGCGAAAACACTCCCGCTGCTATAAATCGCCACATCCCTACCCTGAGCCCTCCAGGCTTTCAAGCAAGGCACCACATCCTTGAAGAGATCAGTGGCGTACGCGCCGCTGGCGTACCCGTCTTCCCACAGGTAGCCTTGCAGGTTCTTGTGGTAGGCGGCTTTGACGTCGCGGGCGGTGAGGTCGCGGACGTGGGCTTCGAGGGCGGCGGGCGAGGAGCGGTGCTCGGCGGGGAAAGCGTCGCGGTAAGGGGCGAAGTTATCGGAGTCCCATTGCGTGGCGAGGACGGTGGGGAGGGCGGAGAGGGCGTAGGGGAACTGTTGTTATGAGAAGACGGTGAGATACTTAGTTCTTCATGGGGAACTTTTCGACGTAGAAATGCAAAAGATGGAATGTGTTCAGAGAGCAATAGGTCGATCCTTACCAGTGTTTCCTTCACGAATGAGATCGGGCAGATGGTACCCTCTACATGACAAAACAAGCGTAAGCTTTGGAACAGTATTGGTTGGAAAATAGAGACATGATTCTTGCGCGCTGCGCGGGCTATCTTGGATTCGCGCGTAGAAAAACAATAAGGACGAAACTGGGAAGCGCAGCATCTCGCGACTTCCACGATTGCTCCATGCCGTTGAGGGCCTAATACACATACCGATATCTAGGAGCACACACTTGATGCCCTCCATCGCGATTCAAGAAGAGAAAAAATTGTTGGCAGTAGCGGTCAGGCAGCGGCAAAAAGAACCTTCCAGTACAGTGTTGGCAGTTCCCGACGCTAAGGCTGTGATGTCGTTCGCCGTGTTGTAAGGCTCACCCGTGAGTGGTGTTGGGCGAGGTGGTGAAAAAATTCCCGGGAACACACGCGCCGCAGGGAGGCTCGCACTTTTTTGCGCTGGAGGCCGACACGTGCAGGCAGCAGGCGGAAGTGAAGATGGTGGCGGACTACTGGCGGCGGTGAGATATATTGACGCTAATGTAGGGGGAGAAAGAAGGTAGAGGGTGCCGGTATGCAGGATTCGAGATCGAAATGTGTGGGAGTGGATATGGGATCCATTCGTGGTGTGGATGGTGGGCTTTGGGAGAGGAGTCGAGCGGGAAAGCGGTGCGGTGCGGGTGGGTTTCTACAACCTCGTTTTTGACATGTGAAGCGACAACGCGGCGACGTCTGACGATGGGAACGATGTTGAAGACGCGAAATGATGCGATCGGTGTGACTGATATGATAAAAGTGAAGTTGCGGCGATTCGTTGCAATGGACCACCCCAAGCACTGCCAGTGGCGACCTTGATGAACAAGAACAATGAATGTTTGGAACGTCCCCTGAGGTCGAACCAGAGACGGATGCGAACTATGCGCGACCCTATCAGCATCAGCCAAATGAACCCGTTGCGCTCTCTAGCTTTATCAAACACCTCTTTCGGATTTTTAGAAAAACCTCAATGGAAATCTCGCCACCCGCACGTATATGCAGGCAGGCCGTCGAAAGGAAAGGCTACTGCAAGCCCAGCCCAACCCAAGGCAAATGGACGCGGGAAATCTTCACACGAGTCTGCAGGCACTACTATCCGATAGCGATCGCGCGTGCATCTCGCAGTGTCGTACAGCGCATCGCCTGCTCGACCGTGTTTGCAGTTTTACTCCAGGCATCCCAGCCCAACATACGTGGCGCGCTCTGCACGTTCGCATGGACAACAACAAGCTTGTGACTTGGTCATGCAGTGAATGACGGTCAAGAGAATACTGTACTCGATGGGAAAAATCGGAGACCACGCAAGTTTTTAAGGATGACGATGGGATGCAAGTTCAGGAGAACCGGGCAGCCGATGGGTTTGTAAACATGGTCGGTGCTGATGCGGTGTGATGCTTCCCGCGTAGGAGAGCAAGACAGACAGACCAGCGACTTTGGTTTCCTGCATTCCCGCTGCGAGCCAGCGACATCCAATAGTACTCATGATCATTTATCAACGTCGATGCATGAAGCCCATCTTCGGAGAATTAATGCGCCATTAGAATGGCATGCACTTCGAATAGCGATCGCCAGAGAATCAAGTAACAGAAATGCGAGAATTACTTGCCGCATGGTGATTTCACGAGCATTCTCACTCACACCGACAAACGAAGCATCTCAAGTCAACCACAGCTCGTATCAACGGGGACAATGCAAGTCTCGTCTCGCAATTGCTTTGCCGACATTGCCCATTTCCAAAGAAAGAGAAAATTGCCTTTCACCGCTCAGATCTCATTTCGATAATTAATTCTTGCCTTTTCGCTTGAGCTGCAGGAGAGAATCCAATGCAATGGACGCCAGCGGCTCGGGCGGAACTATCAATTCAGGAACAAGGCAGCGCAGTGCAGCGGGCGGGAGCGAGCGCGAAAGGGAACGAGCGAACACATGGACAGGACCAGAGGCCGTCCAAGGTCTTCTCGCGCATACGAGCGGCACCCGTGCGCAGCTCGCCTTTGTTGTCTGGCTGTGCCGGAGTTCGTGATCCGTCCACACGTGCACGGCGCATGAGGCACAGAAGACAGAAGACAAAGGAAACACAGCAAGCATAGCCGTGGTGGCGGGAAGGGAACAGCTGTCAAAGTTCAAGGACGTTGATGCGTGGCTTTTCTGGTACCTTTGAGATAGGTAACCAGAGTTTGCAACGCCCTGCCCGAAGCGTCTAGAATCGCGATAAAGACTTTCGACGCTCTTCTGCCGCTCTGCGTACCTGAGCTGGTCGCATGCCTTGTTGTGCCTCATGTTGGCATGTCTATCTATCTCGGGTAAGATAGGGCAGAGGCACGCCAGAGAGAGACGCAAGCACCTGCAAGCTAGGCCCCAGGGCCAAGCAGCCGACTGGAAGCGCTTATGCATACGCATGCTGCACAAGTCAACTGCCTGCAGCCGATGTGCATGAAGACAAGATGAGGGTGGCGTGGGGAAGGTTGCCATTTGCTGCGCGGAGAGGCGATAGCGCTGCTGCGTTGGCGCATTCGGAGCTTAACATTGGGTGTTTCTCGCCAGCCCCGTGGGTTGGTATCATTATCATTGTTTGGATTGATTACTCGCGTGGTCCCTTTGATAGCAAGGGCGACTAATGCAGCGTTCATATTGCACATTTTCGCCGCAACGGGCGAGGACGGAAGGAAGCTCATGTGGACCGACCTCAGGCTTGTCTTGCCTGGAGAAAGGGGTTGCAGACTCTCTGCTCATCAGGAGGCAGCGTGGGAGGGCAGGGCACAGACTTCACGAGAGATCACGACTGACGCAGTTATACGTGAAGACCAATAGGTGGCATGTCTTATTGGAGAGTGGGAGGGAGAGCTCTCTCGCCTGCTCCCCACCACGTCGTGCAATCTCCCGGCTGGAGGGGCGTCTCGTGGTACAGGCAAATGACGAGCGATGGCGAGCAAATCTTGTATCGCGCGTGACGCTGGCCAAGTTGAAACAAAGGCCACCAAGGTAGGCATGGAGAGCTCCGGTTGGCGGATGACAGGGAGATGCTATTGATAAAGCAGCTCCTTTGAGGCGACTACTGCTACGGAAGGTACTGGGGGACTACGTGTTGTGCTCTAGGTGGGAGGGTGGGTAGGTGCGCGAAGGTCTCAGAGCTGACGTGCGATACGCCCGCTGGTGCTGTGTGTTTCAAAGGGAGCACAGCAACAGCAAGCAACAGCGTACCTTTGTACATCTGCAACCGAACGGCGTGTGAGTGTGTGAGAGTTGCCGCCGCCGGGGGCCGATGTCGCCATGTCTCATGAATGCCAGCATCCGCGAACAAAGGCACGGCAGGCGAGACAGGCTCATTGATGATGACTATGGCTCATCAGGCGACAGTCATGCTTTGTCCACGATGGCAGCGTCTGGAAGATGTTGGAAGGGAATGGCCTTGGATGGCTCAGCGGATGACGAGAGGGCCTCAGATGGCGGGACTGCTGGGCGGCCTTGCGCTTTGCGGCGTGACGATGATGTGCTAGAGCATGCTCGTGCTCGGGGGCGTTTAGTTGGTCGGGCGGCGCATTCCCCTTGGCCGGTTTTCGTAATAGAAACTGCGGCTGCGCGGCATGGGCGTCTCGATCGCTGGCCCACTTTTCCTTCCCTCTCCACAGCCGAGTAGCAGCAGCAGACTAAGCGGCCCTAGTCAGTCAGTCAGTAGGCCCAGAGGTCCACTCTCGGAGTCCGTCGCAACCCT